>JAAIGF010359349.1_pt1 | contig 99478 bp, 75 predicted proteins | sample 6487441 | NCBI WGS metagenome assembly JAAIGF01 (sample SAMN13974129, study PRJNA590717) | phyllosphere metagenome | biome: pepper field; feature: multiple bacterial spot infested pepper fields; material: pepper leaves; isolation source: leaves from pepper fields | host: Capsicum annuum ... | reverse complement strand
TTACGATGTCCTTCTGGAGCCAATGTCATATCGGCTACAATACTTCTTTCAAGGGACGGCAATGTCATGATTCGTTCCTCCACCATTTCAGATGATCCAGTCATCTTTTATTTAATCAATACTTCCATTTAATCGTTTAATCCATAGAAAAGCAACCGGCAATTGCGACCGGTTGCTTAATCCTTCTATTTCATTTCTATTATATAGAAGCTATATACTGTTCTGATGATACATTACATATACAGTAAACGATGTCCGCCATTTAGATCAGCATCAAGTGACAAAAGCTGATCCAGCCAACGCTCGCCATACCGACTAATATAATAGTAACTATTGATCGTACGCTCCTGCGGTTTGCCGAACGGATGTAATGAATGTGCAATGCGATCCAGTCGGCGTAGTCCAACCTCATGCTGCTTTTCAACCGCATGTAGACTTTTACGATACAAATAATCAATCTGTGCTTCGATTTTGTGCTGATTGGTATCAGCAATATGCGGCAGGGATGGATCAACCTCTGCTAATCCTTGTACAAATGGAGCATACAGGGTAGCAAATTGACGTTTTAGCTCATCAAAGCGCTCATCCAGGTTATAATCTTCTTGCGCCTCCAGCCACTCCCGACGAATATCTGTAAAGCGTACCCGTACATCATCGAAGGATAACTCAAAGCGATTCATTAACTGCTGAATTTTATCTTCGATTACAGTAAAGGACATACGCGGAACGATCGGCGGCATTTGCATGCCCAGCGTCTGAAATGCCTGGCGAGTGAGTGCCCAGTATGCAATCTCCCCTGTTCCCAAAATCGTACCTAACACAGGAAACAGCGATTCCTGCATCAATGGACGAGTCAATACATTGTTGCTAAAGCGCTCAGGATGCTGCTCTACAAGCTCCAGCAGTTCTTCCTTGGTAAACGTGACAAGACCTTTGCGATCTGTAAAATGTCCATCTCGCTTGAATAATAGTAAACGCTCTTCTGTATACACTTCATCAGTATGGATATAAAACAGATTCGCTCCATCCTCAGCAACGGTTGCCTGTTCATCATAGCCTGCTTCCTGCACTTCATGAGAAGCTGCCAGGTAGGCTTCTGTCAAACGATCATTTTGCTCAATAATGGTACGAAAAACGGGCTTTTCCAATGCACGCAGCTCAGGAGCATCCGAATCCAGTAGAACGAGTCCGAAGCGTCCAAACAGAAGTCCTAGCTGGCGTGCAAATGCACTACTCAGGTTATCGGACTGCCGCATACATCGTTCCAGTTCATCCATCCACTTACGCTTATGCTCCGTGTCAGGTAGCAAGCCTTCCAGCTGGTGTAACACAGGGGCGATATGCTCCTCCGTAATGATAGTACGACTAACGGGGGAATGTCCACCGCGCGTATGCTCCATACGAATACGTACCGCCTGTCCATCTGCATCTGGCAAATACGTATGATTGACTTCGTCCCAGTCATGATCTTCTCCGGCAATCCAAAATACAGGTACAACCGGTCGACCTAACTGTTCTGAAGCATGACGTGCTGACAAAATCAAAGTCACAACTTTATAAATGACCAGCAAGGGTCCTGTGAACAAACCACTTTGCTGACCACCGACCATTGTCAAAGTCTGTTGCTGACGTAACAGCTCTAGCGATTGCTGAACCGCTTCATGCTCATTATGTGTAAGGTTGTACTGCAACAGGCAGTCAACCAACGCTCCACGCTCAATCCGGGAGTGCTCTTGCTGATCCAGCCAGGCAGCACGCTGAACCCAAGTCTGCGGATCAGTTACATTCATATTGTACAAGCTGCTTACCGATGCAAAATCATTCATATACCGCTCTGCTAGCGGTTGATTCGCAGGTAGCCTCTCCGGAACTACATTCATGGGGTAAGGGCCTCCTCATCGTTGTTACTTATTGTAACTTTCTAAACCTTATTTGATTGTACGAAAGTATGTCTGTTTAGTCAAAGCCTACTACCGACTTTTTTGCAATTTGAAAGAAACAAAAAAACCGCCATATGGTATGACGGTTTTTTCATATACTATTTTATCAACAGCGTACTGCTGCTCCAACCAAACGAATACCGTTCATACTGAAGCAACACGTTGTAAGCTATATCCAATGATGTGTTAAGAAACAGGCTGGGAAACCCAGTGTCCTGGAGATACTTCGATCAGCTCTGAATTTTCCAGATTGAACGGATCTTTAGGAATGGCTGGATTAGCTGATTCTACTGGTGCTTGTTGCTCATCTGGCAGCAGAATGCGGCGTTTGTTCACTTCTACATCTGGATCTGGAATTGGAATCGCAGACAAGAGTGTTTTGGTGTACGGGTGCAGAGGGTTAGCATACAGTTCTTCACTTTCAGCCAGCTCTACAATTTTACCCATATACATAACCGCAACACGGTCACTGATATGCTTCACCATTGACAGATCATGCGCAATGAACAGATACGTCAGACCAAGGCGTTGTTGCAGCTCTTCAAGCAGCTTAACGACCTGTGCCTGAATCGACACGTCAAGTGCTGACAACGGCTCATCACAAATAATGAACTTTGGATTAACAGCGAGTGCGCGTGCAATACCGATACGTTGTCTTTGACCACCAGAGAACTCATGCGGATAACGCAGAGCATGACTCGGGTTCAGACCAACCATATCGAGCAGTTCTTCTACACGCTTTTTACGTTCAGCACGGCTTCCAGCCAGACCGTGAATATCCAGCGATTCGCCGATAATATCCATAACGTTAAAGCGCGGGTTAAGTGATGCATACGGATCCTGGAAAATCATCTGCATGTCTTTACGCATCGCTTTCATTTTGCGCGGAGACAAGCTGAAGATATCTGTTCCGTTAAACTTCACACTACCACCTGTTGGCTCATACAGACGCAGCATCGTACGTCCTGTTGTTGACTTACCACAACCGGACTCCCCTACTACACCAAGTGTTTCGCCTTCATAGATCTTGAAGCTAATATCGTTAACAGCCTTCAAAATATTGCCTTTACCCAGGTTAAAGTGTTGACGTAAGTTGCTAACTTCAACGAGTGGACGAGTTGGATCAAGACCAGCCATACCTGAAGCAAGCTTCGGTTTTTTCGGCTCATCCAGACGAGGCAATGCATTCAGCAAACGCTTGGTATATGGATGCTGAGGATTTTTGAAGATTTCAGACGTTGTTCCTGTTTCAACAACATCGCCTTCTTTCATAACGACAACGCGATCACACATCCCTGCTACAACACCCAGGTCATGCGTAATCAGAATGATGGATGTGCCCAGCTTTTGCTGCATATCCTTCATCAGATCCAGAATCTGCGCTTGGATCGTTACGTCGAGAGCTGTAGTTGGCTCATCCGCAATCAGCAGGGATGGACGACAAGCAAGAGCGATGGCGATCATCGCACGCTGACGCATACCACCGGAAAATTGGTGCGGATAATGATTGAAGCGAATTTCAGGGTTTTTGATACCCACCAGTTTAAGCATGTCCAAAGCTGAAGCTTTTGCTTCATTGGCATTCATTTTCTGGTGTTTACGTAATACCTCGGTAATTTGCTTACCGACTTTAATTGTCGGGTTCAGCGACGTCATAGGATCCTGGAAGATCATACCGATATCTTTACCACGGATAGACTCCATTTGCTTGTCGCTCTTTTTCAGCAGACTTTCGCCGTGGAATATAATTTCTCCACTTTTAATAATAGAAGGCGGAGAAGGAATCAACCGCATAATCGTTTGAGCCGTTACACTCTTACCACTACCGGACTCCCCTACGATACCGACCGTTTCCCCTTTTCCAATCTCGAAATTGACATCTTTAACGGCTTTAAATTCACCGGCACGAGTATTGAAGGAAACACTCAAGTTTTTTACTGTTAAGATGTTCTCCACTAAGCCCACCTCCTATGAATATTATTTTTTCAGTTTAGGATCAAGCGCATCACGCAAGCCATCACCAAGCAGGTTGAATGCCAGCATAGTCAAACAGATCAGACCCGCAGGATACCACATACGCCAAGGATACAGATTCCAGCCTTGTAGTGCATCATTAATCATCGAACCAAGGGATGCAACGGGTGCTTGAACACCAAGACCGAGGAAGCTAAGGAATGCTTCAGCGAAAATTGCGCTTGGAACAGATAATGTTACTGTGACGATAATTGGACCCAGTGCATTCGGCAGCAAGTGTTTGAACAATTGTCTTGTACCACTAGCACCCATAGAGCGTGCCGCCAAAATGAAATCGCGGTTTTTCAACTGAATGATCTCACCGCGTACAATCCACGACATCGTTACCCATCCAGTTACAGCAAGGGCAAAGATAATAGTAGGCAGCCCTGGCTCCAAAACAACCAGTAACAAAATAACTACGAGCAGATAAGGGATCGAATACAAAATTTCGGAAATTTTGTTCATAATCTCATCTGTACGTCCGCCTTTATAACCCATAATTGCACCATAAATGACACCAACAAAAAGGTCAATCAAAGCAGCAGAGAAACCGACAATCAAGGAAATACGAGCACCCATCCAGGTACGTACCCACATATCACGTCCTAGATTATCAGTACCAAACCAATGCTCACCAGATGGAGCTTTATTCGTATTCATCAGATCATTACTGTAGTAATTATAAGGAACCATATGTGGTCCGATAATTGCCATAATGATAATAACAACCAGAACGCCTAGACTGGTCATCGCTACAGGATTTCTTACAAGGCGATACATTGCGTCTTGTAAAAGCGAGACACTTTTTTGTTGCGCAGTTGGATCTACTGTCACATCAGCAGTCGTAGGATTTGGATTTTTCTTTTCATTCGCTGCCAATGTTTAAGCCCCCTTTTTACCTGTCAGTTTGATACGCGGATCAACCAGAACATATAGAATATCTGTTACAAAACGAGCCAGCATCAGAATCACACCGTAGAAAATGGTTACGCCCATGATCATAGTATAGTCACGGTTTGTAATACTTTCTACGAATACTTTACCAATACCGCCAATACCGAAAATTTGCTCAATAACAACGGAACCTGTAATAACGTTTGCAGTCATAGGACCTACATAAGTAACAACAGGCAGTACGCCGTTACGCAGTACGTGGCGAGTCATGATTGTAAAGCCATTCAGACCTTTAGCTTTTGCTGTTTTGATATATTCGGAATTAAGTACTTCCAGCATGCTAGAACGAGTCAGACGTGCAATGAATGCAATCGGTTGAACAGCAAGTGCTGCAACAGGTAATACAAAATCACTTGGCTTACTAAAGCCCATAACGTCGAACCAACCAAGTTTTAGGGCAAACAAATACTGAATAAGTGTTGCCACCACAAAGCTTGGAACCGCTATCCCTATAATAGCTAATATCATGGCTACATGGTCAATCAATTTGCGATGATACAGAGCTGCAACCATACCGAGAACGATCCCGACAAAGATTGAAATAATAATTGCAAAAATACCAATTTGCAGAGAAGGCTTAAATGTTTGCGCAATACGACCGCTTACATCTTGATTTTGATATTTCATTGAAATACCCAGATCACCTTGAATAATATTGCCCAAATAACGTACATACTGTACAGGAATAGGCTGATCGAGTCCATACTGCGCCATCAGGCGAGCTTTAATTTGAGGTTGTACCGCTTTTTCGGACATAAACGGATCGCCTGGAATGATTTTCATCAGAAAAAATGTCAGTGAGATCAGAACGAATAGAGATACCAACATGAAGAAGAATTTGCCGGCAATGTACCTAACCATTTTTCTGGAGCCCTCCTTTGTTTCATTGTTAAATTTCACAATACATATACTAGTTCTTTGGTAGATACAGTTATCTGTGTCATTAGCCATAGAACATGATAAACCGGATTAGTTCATTCCGGTTTGGACGAGCAAGAGGAACGCTTGCTCAAGAATATACGAAACCGGATTAGTTCATTCCGGTTTGGACGAGCAAGAAGAACGCTTGCTCTTAGCACGTTATATAAAGAAGCAACAAGTGCAATACTTGCAATATTCAACGTTAGAAAAAGAAATATATGGTAAAAATCCATACACACATAAAAGCGGGATATATATGGCTCACAATCTCCATATATATCCCGCAGCAATCATCTAACTGCCAAATTTGTTATTGAATTATTGGAAATATGCTCTGGAGAAGTCAATTGCACCACTGAAATCAAGTACAATGCCCTTCAGATTTGGTTTTGTCAGAGATACGCTAGTGTAGTAGTAGATAGGCAAGATTGCCATATCATCTTGAATCAGGATTTTCTCAGCTTGAGACATATCCGTCATACGTTTTGCATTATCAGAAGACGATTTTGCATCAGTAATCAGCTTATCATAAGCTGGGTTACTGTATTTCGCATCATTGTTACCACCGTTAGTTACCCACATATCCATGAACGTCATCGGATCATTGTAGTCAGCAGACCAACCAGCGCGAGCGATTTGATAGTTACCGCTTTGGCGGTTGTTCAAGAATACGCTCCACTCTTGGTTTTCTGTTTTGATGTCTACGCCCAGGTTTTTCTTCCACATATCAGCAATCGCCAGAGCGATTTTTTGGTGTGCTTCACTGGAGTTGTAGATCAGTGTAATTGCAGGCAGTGTTGTAACGCCTTCTTCTTTCATACCTTCAGCAAGAAGTTGTTTTGCTTGTGCAACGTCTTCTGTGAAGTAGCTATCTTTGAACTCGTTACGATATTCTTCGTTTTGGCCTTTGATACCTGGAGGTACGAAGCCAAATGCAGGCAATTGGCCACCCAGTGTTACATTGTCAACGATCGCTTGACGGTCGATAGACATTGCAAATGCCTTACGGATTTTTGCGTTATCAAATGGTTTTTCTTTGTTGTTAAATTCATAGTAGTACGTACTTGCAATACCCTTAGCTTGGAACTGATCAGGGAATTGTTGTTTTGCAGCAGGGATTTGATCCGTTGGAATTTCACCAGTTGGTGCACCAGCGTAGTCAAGCTGTCCGCTTTGGTAACTGGAGTACTCAGTAGCACCGGAGTTAACCAGGGAAGCAGTAATTGTGTTCAGCTTGATGTTATCTTTATCCCAATACTTGTCATTCTTCGTCCAAGCCAGTTGTTGACCTGTTGTCCATGTAGTCAGAGTGAATGGTCCGTTAGTAACCATAGTATCTGCTTTGGAAGCCCATTGAGCGTTGGCTTCAACGTTCTTCTGATTTACAGGATAGTACGTGTAGAAGGATGTCAGACCGAGCCAGTAAGGAGCTGGATCTGCCAATGTTACTTCCAGTGTTTTGTCGTCAACAACTTTTACGCCAACCTGAGAGAAATCTTTGATTTTGCCAGTGTTGAACGCTTCGCCATTTTTCAGGTAGTAAAGCTGGTAAGCATATTCAGATGCTGGAGTTGTTTCTGGGCTCAGCACGCGCTCCCAAGCATAAGCAAAATCTTTTGCTGTTACAGGGTCGCCGTTGCTCCATGTTGCATTTTCACGAAGGTGGAAAGTGTATTTCAAACCGTCTTCGGAAACATCCCATTTCTCGGCTACACCAGGAACTGGATTACCATCCGCGCCCATACGTGTAAGACCTTCATACATCAGCTTCAGAGCAGTATTTGTCTGACTATCTTTTGCCTGAGCTGGGTCAAAAGTAGGTGGTTCAGCACTCATGTTAATACGCAGATCCTGCGATGCTGTCGTTCCTTCTCCTGATTCTCCACTTGTACCTGTACTGCTGTTTCCGGAGCTGCCGCAAGCTGCGAGCAAAGACCCGAAAGCCAGTACGAGTACCATAAGTACTAACCAACTTTTCTTTTTCATCTAGCAGTTTCCCCCTAAAAAATGTGGTATATGCTTTTAGATTATACAACCAGTGGTCAAAAAAATCTATATCTTAAACTTAAAAAAAACGTTTTTTTTCGTTTTTTTCAACATTTTTGTCACATTATACAGTAATATATGCTCCACACCACGGTCGAATACCTGACATCAAGCAAAATTATTCCATTTTTCGACACGATTATCGTGTTATGTATTGCAATATAGCCATAAGTAGCAACACGATGTAACCTAAGCTCAAAAAGAAAAAGGACAAACGCCATACTGCACGAAATAAACGCTGAAAATCAACTTTTCCTTTTAAGCGATTCTGTGCACTACCGATTAGCCCTAAAGCCAGTAATAAAAGTAGCAAGAAAATGTAGAATCCAAGCTTGCTATTAAAGATGGTATTAAATAAGGCAGCTACAGAAATGTACAAAAATGGCGTAGTCACATCCATTGCAATCGCCACAGCCTGTTTTTTTGTTTTTTTGCGTAGCCACGTAATCAGGTATGCGGCTATAAATGGAATGAAAGGCACCAAGCTTAAGAATATAGCTCCATTTAGTACCCATCCGAAAAGTCCTCCCATTCAGTCAGCCTCCTCTACTGTCAATGATTCAATTAGCCTGAGCATCCATTCATGCGCAGGAACTTCAATATGTACACGTTTTGCCAAATCGACAATAGCACCATTGATCCAACGAATCTCAGTTGTTCTTCCGTGTAACACATCGGCTAGCATAGATGAGGTATTGGTAGACGTCGCATGGCATACCTGTACGATATCATTCCACCACGATTCTGACCATCCTATATCATTTTTGGTATACACAGCCATCGCTTCGTCAAACAACTGACGCATGATCTTCATCCGATCCGAGCCTACAAGCAGTTCCCCATTAGGAATACGCCATAACGCTGTCAACGGATTAATCACTGCATTAATGGTCAATTTCCGATATACCTCTATCTCAATATTTTTCGACATTGCAGCTACAAATCCTGCTTTTTGAAGCCATTTTAATAAAATAGCAATAGTTCCTTCCTCATACAAGCTCCCATGCTCTGTGTCTGAAAGTCCTGCCGGAGAACCATGTAAAGCCTTAGCATGACCTATATGCGTCTGCCCTTGCCCAGAATGCACAACTTCAATAGGTGAGAGTTTCTTCGCTCCTTCTGTCGTAACTGCAACATAAACCTGCCATGCTTCAGGCCATAGTAATTCGGTACGAAGTCCATTTTGCATCATCATTATCACCGTATGATTATGCACTCTTCCAGCCAACCACTCTATAAGCTCCGGCGTTACATGTTGCTGCTTGACCGTTAACAAGATTAGATCTGCTTTGTCTATCGCAGTATGATCTGTACTGGATTGAACAGCATCGACAGAACAATGAACCCTATTGGAAGGCGATATGTGATACGTATCATTGGAATCTGAGCCTTCACGAAGTGTGATACCTTGCTCACGAATTCGCTCTGCCTGCCCAATCGTTCTCGTCCACAAATGAAGCGAGTTGGAATGACTTACTTCTATAGAAGGATCCTTCTCATCCTCCACTCTATTCCGCGCCAATTTGCTAAAAAAAAGCAAGCCTAGCGCTCCTCCACCGATAATATCTATACGCATATGGTTTCCCTCCCTGCTATTCATACGCTACAATAATAATGCTAGATATATAGATCTGCATTATGGTTATTTATGATGAGATCAGTAAAAAGCACAGTTAATCATTTATTATACAGGGAGGCAGCGATTCATGAAACCATTTAAGCTCAAGCCACGCATCGGTTGCCTTCTGCTCACCGCTATTCTTGTGCTTGTCGAAACCGGATATCCCTCTATGCGAAGTTTAGCTGCGAACAATACAAGTAGCGCTCAGCAAACAGCTCCTTCACTTGATCGTATAGATGAACAGACTCGCAAGTTAATTGAAAACAGCTTATCAGCACAGGAATTAGATCAGGAGATTGCCAGAGTGGGGGCAAAAGAACAAAATGCACGTATGCAATACAGTCAGCTTCAACAAGAATTGGTCGTTCAGCAACAGCAGCTTGATGCTGCGCGCGTACAATCCGATCGAGTGCTTGTCGCTTATTATACAGGTGAACGCGATCAGCTCTGGCTTGCCCTACTTCGTACCGGTAGTTTGTCAGGTATGCTCACCTTTTACGAATATTATCGGATGATTATCGATCACGATCACGATATCATGAATGATTATCAACAGCAATATAATGGAATGCTAAATAAGCAGCAGCAATTATCCCAAACCTCATACGAGCTTCAACAGATCGGCGTCAATCTCAAACAGCAAAAGCAGCGGGTCGCTTCACTTCGTCAACAGATTGATTCCGGCGTTGCTTCGGCTACAAATCCAGATATTGTACGTCAGCTTATGGCTGAGATGAACAATTATTGGGAAAACATTGGACTGTATGAGGTTAAAGGGTATTTTGATATTTTAGCGAGAGCGATGAACCAATTTCCTGATTTTCTAAAATCAGAACCTGATGCGATTCGTATTCGCGGTCGTAGCTATACGATCACAATTAGTGAGCAGCAGCTCAACCAATTTTTGCATCAGCAGGGAGGAATGCCAGATAGCTTCGCTTTTCAGTTTACCGATCAAGGGATCGTTGTTAATGGAAAGGAAGGCAACTTGAATCTGGTCATTTCTGGTCGTTATGTAGTAGAAGATCAGCCGCAAAATGCGATTCGTTTCCATGTGGATAAGCTTATATTTAACAGTCTCGAATTGCCTGATACAACAAGGCAAGAACTCGAAAATCAGTTTGATCTTGGCTTTTACCCGGGTCAGATTATTTCTTACTTGAAGGCAACAAGCGTCCATATGTCGAGTGGACAAATGCAGATTGAGCTGGAGTTATCGCTATAGGATATTTGAGCGTGCATTGCCCTGTTTCGGTATGAGTTCTAACTGTTCGTTCTAAAAAGTATAGATTATATAAAGAAAGCCCGACGTTTCGCATTATACGAAATGTCGGGCTTTTTATTTCATTATATCTAACATCATCACTCAAAGTGTCGGATATCGTCACTTAAACGGTCTACACTTCAGGTACTCTATTCATAATTTTGCGCTAAGACAAGAAAATGAATTGCTCTGAAAAGGCGACAACTACAGCCGTGCTCCCACGTTATAGTTTAACTTTCCCTCAACCTGACACATTCGATCTACAGTAGATCCGCAGCGAGTTGCGCCAGCTTGGAGCGCTCACCTTTCTCAAGTGTAATATGACCGCTAATACCTTCTTGCTTGAAGTGCTCCACAACATGAGTTAATCCATTACTGATTGAATCCAGGTAAGGGTGGTCAATTTGATCTGGATCGCCAACCAGCACAATTTTACTACCTTCTCCTACACGCGAAACAATTGTTTTCACTTCATGGCGCGATAAATTTTGCGCTTCATCAATAATGATAAATTGCCCAGGAATGGAACGTCCCCGAATATACGTTAATGCTTCAACCTGAATACTACCCAGACCCATCAGAATTTTGTCGATATCACCAGCTTTTTTTGTATCAAACAAATATTCCAGATTATCATAAATCGGCTGCATCCACGGACGAAGCTTCTCATCCTTTTCACCAGGTAAATAACCGATATCTTTGCCCATAGGTACAACAGGACGGGCGATGAGTAGCTTTTTATATTTTTGTTCGTCTTCTACTTTAGATAAAGAAGCAGCCAGCGCAAGTAATGTTTTACCTGTACCTGCCTTACCTGTAATGGTCACGAGCGGAATATCATCATTGAGTAGAAGTTCCAGCGCCATCCGCTGCTGTGCATTACGAGCAGCAATTCCCCAGACCGGCTCATTACTCAGGAAAAGAGGCTCCAATCGGTTCGCATCAGCATTTACTTTGAGCAATGCTGACTTGGCACTACCCATTTCGTCCTTCAAAATAACAAATTCATTCGGGTAAAAAGAATATCCTTGTTGAAGCTGAAGCGCTTGAATGGACAAATACCGATGGCTATAAAATTCATCAATAATAGACGGATGCACCTTGAGTGTCGTATAGCCGGTATACATTTCATTGGGCTCAGCTGCACGGTCAGATAAATAATCCTCTGTTTGTACACCAAGCACATCGGCTTTCACGCGAACCAGTACATCTTTACTGACTAGAATAACCTGACGCTCAGTCTGATTCTCTTCTTCTTCCATCTTATAGTTCAGCGCAACGGCTAAAATCCGATTATCGTTCGTCACTTCTCCGAACATTTCGTGTACACGGGCAAAGCTACGATGATTCAGTTCTACGCGGAGTGTACCCCCGTTTTCCAGTTGTACGCCATCATGAAGATGACCGATTTCGCGAAGTGCATCAAGCGAGCGAGAAATACCACGAGCATTACGACCAATCTCGTCAGCATTCCGTTTCTTCGAGTCAATCTCTTCCAACACCACAGCGGGAATAATCACATCATTTTCTTCAAAAGCGAAAATGGCATTCGGATCGTGAAGAAGCACATTAGTATCCAATACAAATATCTTTTTCATGGAGTAGTCCCCCCTGGGTACGAATTGTTTGTGATCTCTGATGCCTCCAGCTTATGCTTCCCGCTTCCTGAATCGCCAAGCCTCACCCTCCTCGTAACTGTACGATATTTTGCTTTCGCAAAAATCACTGTTCATTGAATCCCGTGTTAGAAGATCACTAACACTAGAACTGAGACCAAAAAAGCCTGACCCTGTAGAAGGCCAGACTTTCCCTATCGAAATCGCACAACATTTTACAAACAAATCATCAAAATGCACACTGCCTTTACAATGTTGAAGGACAGCAAATGCAATAACGTCACACAGGAAAATGTGGTCTCGCATCAAACCGACATCGCTTTGTTTTGACATAGTCAAGCCCCCAATCACTGCTTTGCTGTAGCTAAAGGTAGGTGCAAAAATAGTATAACATAAATGCTCAACATGTAAAACGAAACCATTTCACTCGGAATATAGCGAAAAAAAGCGTATCTACGACCAAGCAACAGACAGGGGCAACCCTGCATGTTCTATCGTAGATACGCTTCTAAGGAAGTTATTGATTGTGATTGCTTTTCCACTATCGCTAGCGCTTACTGAGATGAACTCTGGCTACCGCTTGTTCCCTCCGTCGTCTGATTATCAAACTGATCAGAGTGAGTTGCTGTACCTTTTAGTTCATCCTGAAGTGCCTGCTTCGCATTCGCGAGTTCGGTTTCATTGATGTATACATACGGACTGCGCCAATCCCCAGTTACTGGCATATACTTGATATTCGCCTTTGGAATATTCCAGTACGTTGTCAGCAAGTTCGTAAACTGGCTACCTTCGATATCCGTCTCCATGTTATCGTCTACAGATTGGATGATCGAGCTAAGCTTGGTAATACCATTGAAGGATTGGATCTTGTCCACGATCGAATTCAGAACTTCATTTTGACGTTTGTTACGATCAAAGTCGCTGGATTCTTTCGTACGTGGACTACATCCACTGCCAGAGTGACGGTAACGAACATAACCAAGAGCTTGCTCCCCATTCAGATGCTGAGGGCCTTCCTTGATATTAATATTCGTTCCATCGGCATTATCAATGTAACACATGTTCATCGCCGCGTTCACATCAACGCCACCAACCGAATCGACTACATCACTAAAGCCCTTGAAGTTAATAACAGTTGTATAATCGACATCAACACCAAGGTACTTGCCGAGCATCGTTTGCATTTCCTTCATCGCATTGTCTGTACCTTCCTTCTTATCCTGTGCATAGAACTTCGGATAATAGGAGTTCAGCTTGTTCGGAATATATCCTTCAAGCTGGAAGTACGTATCACGCGGCAAAGATACAATCGTTGCAGACTTCGTATCCGGGTTGAGCGTCGCAACCATAACAACGTCGGTCAAGCGCGTTCCCGTTTGCTTGCGATAATCGGTACCAAGTAACATCATCGTAATTGGTTTTTCTTTGGCTGACTTTTCAGGCACTCTTGTATCAACGACACCCGAATTCGGTGTTGTACCGCCTCCACCTTTGCCGTCAAACATATTTTCCACCTGATAGTACAAATAACCTGCATAAGCCATAACGCCAACTACGCCTAGTAAAAGGACGATTAGCAAAATTTGCATAAAGCGTTTGAAGCCACTTGCTTTTTTCTTTTGTTTCTTTTTGGACTTCGGATTGCCGGCTTTTTGAGCCTTGTTCCCCGCGCGCGGCGGCAGTCCCCCTGTCGTCGTACTCATTGCTCTCAACACCTGTTCCATCGTATTTAGCGTTTAGCTTTAACTTCAATGAATGCCACTTAAAAGTCGCGAAGCAAACGTCTTATCCTCGCAGATAAGGCAAGGTGACTGAATCGCTAGCGCCTCACTTGTAAGCGTTACGATACAGCCACCTAATATAATGAACAATTCAGGTTACAATTGCAACTTATTGGCCAGCTTGTGCTGTTTTACGGTGTTTCTCAGCACGCTCGCGCTCGCTCTTATTCAGAATCTTTTTACGCAGACGAATTGCTTTTGGTGTAATTTCACAGAATTCATCATCGTTCAGATATTCCAGAGCTTGCTCCAACGAGAACAGACGCGGAGTTTTCATCTTAACGGTATCGTCTTTTGTAGCAGAACGAACGTTAGTCAGTTGTTTTTCTTTACAGATGTTAACAACGATATCGTTGTCACGTGTGTGCTCGCCTACGATCATACCTTCGTAGATTTCAGCACCTGGCTCAACGAACAGTGTACCGCGATCCTCAACAGACAGGATACCGTACAGTGTAGAGGAACCATTTTCGCTGGAAACGAGTACACCCTGGTGACGTCCGCCAACTTGACCTGCTACGAGTGGACCATAGCTATCAAACGCATGGTTCATAATACCGTAACCACGAGTCAGTGTCAGGAAGTACGTACGGTAACCGATCAGACCACGTGCTGGAATCAAGAATTCCAGACGAACTTGACCCGAACCGTTGTTTACCATGTTCACCATTTCAGCTTTACGTGTTCCGAGACTTTCCATAACGGAACCCATGCTTTCCTCAGGAACGTCGATCATCAGACGCTCGATTGGCTCCATACGTACGCCGTCGATTTCGCGAACGATAACTTCAGGCTTGGAAACTTGCAGCTCATAGCCTTCGCGACGCATGTTCTCGATCAGGATACCAAGGTGAAGCTCACCACGACCCGATACGATATAAGCATCCGGGCTTTCTGTTTCGTCTACACGTAAGCTCACGTCTGTTTCTAGTTCTTTGAACAGGCGATCACGCAGACGACGGGATGTTACCCATTTACCCTCACGTCCAGCAAATGGACTGTTGTTCACGAGGAATGTCATTTGCAGTGTAGGCTCATCAATTTTCAAAACTGGCAAAGCTTCTGGGTTTTGTGGATCAGCAATCGTTTCACCGATGTTGATATCTTTGATACCAGCAAGTGCGATGATATCACCAGCGCCTGCTTGCTCAACTTCTACGCGCTTCAGACCTTGGAAGCCGAACAGCTTCTCGATGCGAGCTGTTTTCTTTTGTCCTTCACGTGTAATAACGGTTACGGATTGTCCTTGACGGATAATACCACGGTTTACGCGACCTACAGCGATACGTCCGAGATACTCGTTATAATCCATCAGTGTTACGAGGAATTGTAGCGGTTGCTCTGTATCTTCTGTTGGTGCTGGGATTTTGCTTACAACTGTATCGTAGATGGCTTGCATGTTGTCATCCTGTTTTGCAGGATCATCTTCCATGCTGGATGTACCATTCAGTGCAGATGCGTATACTACTGGGAAGTCCAATTGATCGTCGTTCGCACCAAGCTCGATGAACAGCTCAAGTACTTCGTCGATAACTTCAGCTGGACGTGCAGCTGGACGGTCAATTTTGTTTACGACAACGATTGGAGTCAGGTTGTGCTCAAGCGCTTTGCGCAGAACGAATTTCGTTTGCGGCATGCAACCTTCGTAAGCATCAACAACGAGCAATACGCCGTCAACCATTTTCATAATACGCTCTACCTCACCACCAAAGTCGGCGTGTCCAGGAGTATCCACGATATTGATCAGATATTCTTTATAGGTAATTGCTGTATTTTTAGCCAAAATCGTAATACCGCGCTCGCGCTCCAAATCGTTGGAGTCCATCGCACGCTCCTGCAGTGTTTCGTGGTCACGGAAAATGCCGGACTGCTGAAGCAGCTTGTCAACCAGTGTTGTTTTACCATGGTCAACGTGGGCGATAATAGCGATATTACGGATATTTTCTCTCAAATGCATAAAATTCTCCAAATCCTCTCCATAAAAGGAGCGTCGGTCAATGAAGCCGACGCTCTACATTTTGTTATGAAACATTAATGAAATTACTGAAAACCGTCATTCGCAAATTGATTCATTATTTATTATACGTTATAAATCCCATAAATCAAGAAAAATTAGTGTCATTTACGCATTCTACCGGACTTATTTTGTCCCAAAAATAACCAGATTGCTGCTGCAATCAGCACAATAGCAATCATATACAGAAATGCAGAACCTAAAATTGTAAATAACAACAGCACCATAGATAAAGCTCCAAGCAGCACACCAGCAAGTCCGATGCGCCGATCTACACGCACAGAAGAGAGCGAATAATATTCATATAGTCCGAGCGCGATACCGCTAATCAGTAATGGCCATAGCACCTCCATTAGACTCCAGCCCCATGTATTACACAGAAAGAACAATATGCCATAGACAGTTAATGTACCGGCAGGGATAAGCCAGTATGATGAAAGACTCCGACTAAAGCAGGCAAGCTGCAGTAAAATACCTGGTAACAAAATAAGTAGCGGCCAGAACGCTCGTCCTAGAAATGCAAATACACCCAGCTTACCGAGTAAAATAATCAAACCTGCAGCAATCAATAATATAATGAACAGTCCTTGATTACGATTCTTCATGGGGTGTCGCCCTCCTCCATCTCTTCAGCCAACCCTATAATGACAACGTCATCTGCAAAATATACATATTTAATAAGGAAGATACTCGTCGGTATGATGACATCATCCTGCTTCACTTACGTTTGCAGAAGCACAGAGATGGTTATTATTAGATCATATGTGTAACCACATTCACGATTAATACGTATTCATTAACATACATGACGATATTTGGTTGCTGCAAGCATCTTCGTTCATTTTACCATGTGTGAGGAGATCATTAACACTGGCAAAAGAACAACGCATACATTGTTGCTTGCTATTCTATTATCGGTCAATCTGCAGCATTCCTTTATGCTTGCTTATCATGTCTGCAACAAGAATACCGTTTGCTAACACTGGAGCAGTATGGATATTTTGCTACGCAAAAATCCTTTTTTTCATTGAACATCGCGTTAGAAGTTCGCTAACACTTAAAAGGAGTGAAGGAATTGGATATTACACAGGCAGCATTCTGGCTATCTCTCATTAATATTATTTTTATCGACTTGATCCTGGCAGGAGATAATGCGATCGTTATTGGTCTTGCCGCACGTAAATTACCACAGCAAACGCAGAAAAAAGCGATTCTGTATGGCATGGGCGGAGCTGTTATTATTCGAATTGTAGCTACGATTGCGGTCATCTGGCTATTGCAAGTTCCATGGTTGCTTGCGATTGGCGGTTTGCTCCTGATCGCGATTGCGTACAAGCTGCTTGTGGATAATGACGACCATAAGGAGGTCAAAGCGGGAAGTTCCTTGTGGAGTGCGGTATGGACGATTATCGTCGCCGATGCAGCGATGGGACTGGATAATGTAATTGCGGTAGCTGGGGCTGCGAATCAGCATATTGTGCTTGTGATTATTGGTCTGTGTATTAGTGTACCGATCGTCGTCTGGGGAAGTACGATCTTTATCAAAATCATTAATCGCTTCCCGTGGATTATCTATGTAGGTAGTGCTGTGCTGGCTTATACGGCCTCACATATGATTACGCAGGAAAGTCGATTGCAATCTATATTCGGTGCACATCCGTTGTGGACATGGATTTTCATTATCTTTATCATTCTCGGAGTACTCATAGCTGGTTATTTAAAAAATCGGCAGAGTGTTAGCGAAGCGAGTGAATAAGTAAAATCATGAACGTAAAAAGCGACTACTCCCGTTATTGAACGTGGATAGTCGCTTTTTATTTATATGCCTTGAACTTATCTTGAATTTATATAGAACATGTTTTCCTCAGCTTAAGCTCATATAACGCATCATGACAGATCAAATATCCGAGGAAACGACCTGAGCTATATTCAATCCAAGATCAGAACCAGTCTTCTTCCACTGATGCCGTTGTCGCTCTAGACAATGCTGACGGCATATCAGGACGAATTTCTATCAACTCCGTTTGCTGTACAGCACGCTCAATCATCGCCTCAAGCTCAAGACTTTCCTCTACCTTTTCAACGACGCGTCGATTCGGATTCGTCGCTGGTGAGCGTGGAATGAACAATGTACAACAGTCTTCATACGGTAAAATTGACAGCTCATACGTACCGATCTGCTGCGCTGTTTCGATAATCTCATTCTTATCTTGCATGACTAATGGTCGCAATACCGGTAGGTCGGTTGCACGTTCGATCACATTCATGCTGTTCAGCGTTTGACTCGCCACTTGTCCGAGACTCTCTCCTGTTACAATTGCGAGTGCTTTTTGCTGTTCAGCAAGCCGAGTCGTAATGCGTAGCATCGAACGACGCATCAGCGTAATCATCAGATTGTCCTGCTTCGTTGTTGTAAACGCAGTCTGAATCTCGGTAAATGGCACGACATGCAAACGGATTTTACCACCGTATGCAGATAGCACTCGAGTTAGATCCTCAACTTTCTCGCGTGCACGTTCACTTGTAAATGGATAACTATGAAAATGAACACATTCGATCTCAAGTCCACGCTTCATGGCATACCATCCTGCAACCGGGCTATCAATACCACCCGATAGCATCAGCATCGCACGACCATTACTTCCACGTGGGAAACCGCCGACCGCCGGAATGATCTGACTGTAAATATAGGCGACGCCTTCACGAACTTCAACTCGCAGTTCAATGTCAGGCTGACGTACATCGACTTTGAGCAATGGATAGGCTCGTAGTACAGGAGAGCTGATCAGACGATTCATATCTTGCGATGAATGGGGGAATTCCTTCCACACCCGGCGTGCATTGACTTTAAACGACGTCTCCTGCTGGAGCTGATGCTCGCCTACTAGCTCTACTGCTGCCTGAATGATTGCCTCTAGCTCTGGCTCAGTATGCTTGATTGGAATGATGTCCATAATACCGAATATATTTTTCAGTTTTTCGATTAACTGCTCGGCAGGTGCATCTCCAAGATCGACGTACATTCTGCCATATTCACGCTGCAAACGTGCTCCTGGATACGGGCGCAGAATCTCGCGCACATGCTCCGCAATCGTCTTCTCAAAACGCCCTCTGTTTTTGCCTTTTAATGTGATCTCCCCCAAACGAAGCATCAGGCGATCTATATGTGCGATCATATCGTTTTATCTCCTCTCAAGCGGTCGTAATGCCTCGACCGTATGTCGCAAGGCAGCGACCAATTCTGTTATATCTTCGGCTGTATGCTCATCGCCCAGACTGATCCGAATGCCGCTCATTGCCTGCTCCTTATCCATGCCCATCGAACGTAGCACACGGCTTGGCTTGGCTCGTCTGGATGCACATGCCGATTGAGTCGACACAAGCATGCCCTGTTGCTCCAAGCTATGCAGTACAACCTCAGCCTTCATACCTGGATACGTAAAGTGAACAATATGCGGTGCTGCTTCTGCCACCTCAGTCACAATCAAACCTGGGATTGCGCGAATCTGCTCGCGAAGCTGATCTGACAACAGACGCAAGTGCTGCTGCTGTGTGGTCTGGTGCTGTGCCGCCAAACGTAGCGCTTTGGTCATACCAGCAATACCGGCTACATTTTCCGTACCGGAGCGATAACCATTCTCTTGTCCACCACCGGCTAGTAACGGCATTAGTTCGACGCCTTGCTTTACATACAACAGACCTGTACCTCGTGGTCCTCGGAGCTTATGAGCAGACAAGCTGTACAGGTCAATGCTTCCTTCAGCAAGTCGTAACGGAGCTAACTTACCAAACCCCTGCACACCATCTACATGAACCCAAGTACGTGGATGATGCTTTTTGATCCAGCGTGCAATTTCCATGACTGGCTGTACAGCACCCGTTTCGCTATTAACATGCATAATGCTGCACAGAATCGTATCTTCTCGAAAAGCAGCACGAATGCGCTCTAGCGTTACGGTTCCATCGGGCTCCGCATCTACATAGGTTACTTCAAAACCTAATTGCTCCAACTGGCGACATGCCTCATACACCGATGCATGCTCAATGGCAGTTGTAACAATGTGCCCACTCGTACGTCCACGACGCATCGCAGCACCTTTGATAGCCAGATTGTTACTCTCCGTTGCCCCCGATGTCCATACAATCTCTCCAGGCTGTACACCTAGCACGCCTGCACTCACTTCACGTGCACGACGCAGTAGTCGATCCGCCTCCTCACCATAACGATGTAAAGACGATGGATTACCGTAGTGTTGCTGCATCATCTCTGCCATGGCACGCACAACCTCAGGATACGGAGGTGTCGTCGCCGCATAATCAAAATATTTCATCAGACATCCCTCCACATGTGTATGTCTATCTGTTCTGCCCGTTCAATCGTATACATGCAAAAAGATCAAAAGGGAATGGTCTGCGTTCCGCCTTTTGACCTTTATCATTATATGCGTCACATTTCATTCATTTGTTTACCTGGATACTTATATTACCTGTACAAGTTAGCTTAAACCTACATATGAACTTTGTACATGTATAAATCTACAACTGTGCGCTTATGCGCTACTCGTCATTATAGCATAGATTCATATTGCTCGTCCGCGGGTATAATCCTTCATTTCAGATGATTGGATTTATAGCTTCGCTATACATACAAAACCGGACTCCACTTGAAGTGAAATCCGGCGAATAGCTGTATATTTTATTCCTAGCTCTGTGTATCAGAGAGCTTGTGCTATAATGCGTACTTTTGCTGTGCGGCTTCAATTTTGCCAATATAACGCTGCGTTTCCTTTGGCAACTGACTGAATTTCTCCATCAGTTCCTGGTCATTCGAGATGCCCAGACGCTGCAAACGTCCTGGCCCTGCATTATAAGCGGCTAGTGCCGTTTTGATATTATCATCGTAGCGTTTGAGCTGATAAGATAAATACTTGGTTCCGCCATCAATATTTTGAGCTGGATCATACGAATTGCTTACGCCAAGACCCGCTGCTGTACCATCCATTAACTGCATAAGTCCTTTGGCACCAGCATTCGAGCCAGCATTCGGATTAAACGAAGACTCTACATCAATGACTGCTTTGATTAACGATTCTGGAATTCCATATTTGCTACTAGCGGTACTAATAAATTCGTTGTACTGTGTTGCTTTGCTACCCTTATCTGCGTCAGCGCCATTCAGACCAGATAAACCACCTGTCTGATCAACACCACCAGCACCTATCGTATTACCTGCACCGATTCCATTCATCGCGAGGCGTGCTGTTGTGGTTGAATTGGATGGATCGACCTCTTGTAGTTGATCGAAGCCACTCCATGGATCAGATGATGACAGACTCTGTGTACCTGCTGCAGCTGCACTCGCACCATACGTATTACCTGTTACTGAAGTCGCGTTACCATCAGCAAGCAATCTAGCCATTGTAGTAATACTAGACCCACTCGTATCACCGGATGAACCCATATTTTGATCAAGCATCATTTGGAATAGTTCATCTGTATCGTTGGTATTGACATCCATTCCACCGGTACTTCCTCCGCCTGAAGCATTCAAATAGCGAAGTTCCAGCAATTGCTTAGCTGTTTTGGCATCAATTTGCATACTTTGTGTATCTCCCATCCTTAAGTTAATCAACCTATATCACGCAACCTGGTGCGAATTCTAAATATAATGATATCGGGCATTAGCGATTTTCTAATACTGGTTAAAATAGAGCGGAACTTCGCGATATGCTCGTTATCTCCATAGTATACGTATTAGAACATGTATGATCTTACATTTAGTGTACTATGTTATGGCAATAACGACTATGGGAAGTTTCGGGGATTATTGCAATGGATAGACTTAGCAACCCACCTGATCTTCCTAGTGTGTTCAATCATCTGTCTTCGTTTACTCGGTTTCTGTTCATTGGCATATCTTCAATAGAAGCTTCGATAGTAATCTTTGCCTGGGCCTTCTTAAGATTTGATCCACATCCGATAGTTTAAATCGGATACAAATCCGAGCTTATGTGCCAATCTCGCAGATGCCTCATTCGCAGCATTACAATCCCATCTTGGCTTGATTCCTCTACGTAAGCTTTCTGCAATAAATGCCTGCGCAACTAAAAATGCCAGACCTTTTCGCTGATAAGGCGAAGCGGTATGAATATCAATCTCCGCACAATCTGGATTGGCAGCAATCGAAATACATTCGCATACTGAATTTCCTTCATGCAAAATACAGTATCCAAAGCCATGCTGCATATAATTATCCATCGTATGCCAAAACCTCTTAATATACTCTTCGTCAAATCCGTGACTTTTATGAATAATAGATGGTGTAATTTTTACAAGTTCGTATCCTTCCGGTAACATTTGCTCAACCTGGTTGGAAATTCCGACTGCTTGTTTCTCATAGGATGGCTCATAATTGAACGCATACCGCTCCATAGGCTGAAGCATTCCTCGCATTTCAGCTTCAATGACAGCGTCCCACTGTTCATTCTGTGCAAAAATAACGACGGTCTGAGCCTCATTCATCTGCTCACGCCAGCCTGAATCAAGCTGCTTGGTTAGAAAAGAGCTTGTAGGTTCGTTACCTCCAACGTAAAACCAGTTGTATTCCGAATCCACAGCTATTGCGGAACATGATTTATGTATGTCATGCATACTAGAACTCGAACTAGCATGATTGTAATTGATGTTGCCTTTTATGATGTTATGCTGAACAGAGTATACAAAAGAAGGATATCTCATGATCGACTTCCTTTCATCTTTTTAAAATTCAAGGCATTGTTGCTAATCTAGCGTTATCTATATGATAAGTTTTGTACTTTAAGTATGTAATGATAAACAGCACAAGTAATGTAGTAGGTGTAGTTTTGTATAGATCTAAAAATGATAAAAAGGATGCCCTCTCAGGCATCCTTCACGATCGTGTTCACGCTACATGTTTCATCGAGCGTGGATCGCTTTGTCGTTTGGTTGTAAATTACGCGTGACGCTGGTTCATGCGGCGCTGTGTCAGGTAATCACTTTCGTAATAAGCCAGATCATCGCGCAGCTCTTCAAATGTTCTGGTCACTTCAAGAATAATGTCTCGTACCGGCTTCACTGGCGTTTGACGGAAACGAATCGCTTCCTGACCTGTGTAAGCATAACGTCCATCTTCAGAATAGCACTCATTTTTGGGATAAAAAAAGCTGTTCACGCATTGATGATACGTACTGTAGAGCGCTTTTTCCGCGGAATCCACATCAAAGTTCGCACGACGTAATACGACTCCAAGCTTCTCATGAGATACTTCGGAAAATACGAGCAAATGGCGAAGGTCCGCCAAAAAGCCTTTGTAAAAAGGCAATGTGTCCTGTCCTTGTTCAGATGCTAGAGCGTTCAAGGAGTATTCATTCAAAAACTCCTCCAGCTTATCAATGGCTGGTTTCAACTTTTCCCTTGTGCTTTCACTCAATTTGTGGACATTTGCAGCTGACATATCTGTAGCTCCCCCTTAATTGGTTCCTTAAAAACCGGGTTGGTGTCATTATACACGATACGTGTTAACCCTGATTTACATTACATCCTACCATAAATGCAGATAAAGTGGTAACTTTGCTTGCACAAGCAACCGTGTTGGAGCACGTTAACGATGCTTGCCGAACATGTACATTATTAGTCTGCTTTGCTTATTCATTTTTAACCAGCGTTTACAATGATGAAAACCTGTTGCATCAATATATCAGCTAATGAATGGTTTGATATCATATAGATTACTTTGAATTCTCTCAACAATCAAGATGTATGGAAGGTCTGATTAAAAAGATTAATCGGTCTAATTACTTATGCTAACAAATCAATATCACTTCGACACGTTAGACAACAAAAAGACGGTACACTCTTCAATATGAAGAATGCACCGTCCTGAACCAGCGAATATGACAAACGCTATGTTTACGTGGCGTTAGTTGGGAAAGCTTCTCGTAAGCCGGGTTCTGTGCCAGTTGTGGTTCAGACGGGAACTACCCTCCCACTTTTGGCGACAATCATCTATCTAGGCCAGCCATTGCTGACTGGCTCCAGCGACCAACCTCGATACACCTCGGGCAAAGGCTGCTCTTCCCGAAGGAATAGCTGTATCTCTTTAGGTCTTGCTCCAGATGGGGTTTACCAGGAACGAAGTCACCAGCGTTCCTCGGGGTCTCTTACACCTCGGTTCCATCCTTGCCTGTGACGGATTACTCCATCCATCGGCGGTCCATTTCTGTGGCACTATCCTTCAGTTCGCACTGACTGGACGTTATCCAGCATCCTGCCCTACGGAGCCCGGACTTTCCTCCCGCAGCCTCTCGGCTACCGGCGATTGTCTGTTAAACTTTCCGTGAACGCAACACTCCATATTATATAATCGTTCTCAAAACGTGGCAAGTTTTTTTTATAATTCAGCCGGTGCATACAACAATGACGATGATCAAGCTCAGACGAACCGGAAAACTTCCGTATCAATCGTCGAAGCATACACCGGTGTATCATACTTGTCCGCTTCCAGACGTGCACGCAATACGCCAGCTACGCCGGGCTTCATAATTTTCTCCGTATTGTGACCCGGGTCGATAATCGCGATTCCTGCTAATACTGCATCATGAGCGGTATGATAGTCGATATCACCTGTCACGATCACATCGGCCCCTTTGAACAGAGCGCCATTGACATAACGACTGCCTGAACCGCCTAATACAGCAGCTTTTTTAACGGTACGTTGTAAATCGCCAACCACACGTACCGTTTCAACATCCAGTCCCTGTTTGACCGTATTCACAAAGTCAGCCAGTGTTACGGGCTCATCCAGCTTGCCGACGCGTCCAAGTCCATACGCTTTACCTGGCAAAGCGAGCGGATACAGATCATAGGCGACCTCTTCATATGGATGAGACTTGATGAGTGCTTGTACCGCTTTGTTTTTGAGACTGGTTGGAATGATCGTCTCAAAGCGTACTTCTGAAGCATGCTCCAGACGTCCCTGCTCGCCTGTATGCGGCTGCGTACCTTCCTCTGGCAAAAATGTACCTGTACCTTCTGTTGTAAAGCCACAATGGCTATACGCACCAATATGTCCAGCTCCTGCTGCCCATACGGCTGACTGCACAGCATCCAGGTGCGAAGACGGTACAAACGTAACGAGCTTCACATAATCATCCGATGATGTTTGCTCAATCGGTACTGTATTGCGTAAGCCCAGCGCCTCCGCCATCCAATCATTCACACCACCCTCAGCGATATCCAGATTCGTATGACTGATGTATACAGCGATATCATGCTTAATTAGCTTCTCGTACAGTCGTCCCATTGGCGTGCTCGTCTGCAAGCTTTTGAGTGGACGGAAAATGATCGCATGATGAGCAATAATCAGATTAGCACCCTGTGCAATCGCTTCGTCGATAACTGCGTCTGTCACATCAAGAGCAACAAGCACACCGGTGATTTCCTTTTGTAAACTACCCAGTTGTAAACCGATCCGATCATCAGGTACTGCGATCGACTTCGGTGCAAACTGCTCCATATATTGAATTACGGTCTGTCCTTTGGCAAGCATGCAAGTACCTCCTTCACCAGCTTGATCTGTTGCTGTAACGCCGCTCCTTTGAGGCGGGATTCATCATTATCTGAGCGTCCGACAGATGCTGCAACCTTTTCAAGCTTTTCAATCTCCTGGTTCCATTTTTCACGAAATACGGGAGCCGCTTCTTCCAGCAAATAAGGTCCGAACTGTACCAGCTCGGTCTCGGATAGACTTACACTGAAGCCTTCTGCGCCTTCCAGCACACGACTATGATACAGCTGTTTGTTCTTTTGCTCAGCATCTTCTACACGATCGGCCGTCAAAATCTCATATGTACGACCATCCTCTTCCAAAATTCGCTCTGAGGACAAATACCAGCCTTGCTCCAGCAACCAGCGGCGTACAAATTCCTCACCGACATTCGGCTGCAAAATCAAGCGCGATACACCAGTAAGCTTAGCGATGCCTTCGGACAGAATCGTCACGATTAATGCGCCGCCCATACCTGCTATTGTCACTACATCCACTTCACCCGGTTGAATAACAGCCAGTCCGTTACCCAGTCTTGGCTGGATCACATGACCCAGTCCAGCTTCATCCACTTGGCGCTGTGCCGCCTCCAGCGGTCCCTGATTCACTTCGCCAGCAATTGCCTGGCTTACCCATCCTTGCCTTACAACATAGACCGGCAGTAACCCATGGTCAGAACCAATGTCTGCCAAACGGCTTCCCGCCGGAATTTGCTCCGCTATTGCCGTTAATCTTGTTGATAATTTCATGCAGTCACCCACAGTATCCATTTTTTTCGTAATACAAACAGCATTATACATGCCAGTGCGATCTTCACAATGCAGAGTACCGTGAAAATATCTGGCACCTGTCCACGCAATAAGGTTTCGTCCACCTCAGGCATAAACCAGACGCCTATACCGATCGTAAAATATACAGCGGCAAGTTTACGTCCGCGATGATGAACGAGCCAGCTAAACCAAACAAACAGTAGGCTAAGTGGCAACCAAAGTGCCTGCAACATAATCCACGATGCATCTGGTTTCACCTGCGCAAAAAATCCACCGTACAGTAGTAAAAATGCACCAAATCCAATATATAATAAAATCGGACTCGAAATCACGTATCCTATTATACACCATATCACAGCACAACTAATAACGAGTAATGGTGTCCATACTGTCGGATCCAATCCATGCTCTCTAATGATGATTAGTCCTAGCCCTAATAACAGCATACTACCAATGGCGAGCAGTACAGACGAAGCTGCTGGATTCCGCTTTTGCAACCGAATCCCCGCAATATAACAGGCAGCTGCAAAGATCGGCGTCGCTATGATTTGCATCAAGAACGGGAATGCTGAGAAATACAGCACCATCATACAAATAAAACAAAGCATAAGAAAAATAAACAACCATGTACGTAAATTGCCTTGTTTGAGCGAGTTCATGGAAAACAGTTTCTTTTCCCCGCGTTCATGCTCATGATCTACATCATACAGATTGGATAGAAAATCGCAGTAATGCTCTGGTAGTAAACGATTCTCCCGCCAATATTCAATTTCGTCCAAAATGACCTCACGTCGTTCCTGATTCACACCTGTCCCCCACTTCCACGTCTCATTGTGACGGCACGTTCCCCCTTGATCATGCCGAATGATTCCATCTCTTTATATATCGCTGAAATGATCTGAAAAGTAAAGGCTTTCTCATTGGAAATTGGTTGGCTTGGTTGTTATGGGTGCCGGCGCTACTTCGGAAAGGGATAAGGAATAAGGAAACGTCCTTGGGTGGAGCCCAGGACTCTACGAATGGGGAGAACATGTTAGATCCCTGGGTTCCAAGCGTGTTTATAAAGCCAAACATTAGTAGGCGTCCTTTTCCCTTATTTCCTTGCCTTCGTTCTGTTCGTCTTGCATCATTATAAAATACGCCTACGAACATGGCTATACACACAAAAATACCCCCTGCTTTATAGGCAGAGGGTACTTTGTATACGATGAGTTTCCTTTTCATCAAAAGAAAACCGGTCATACTGTAAAGAATAGCTTTAGACTTGGATGTAAGTCTTCATCCTGGGTGTATATGCTCGTTCTTGCGAACAAAGCGTTATCCTATTCGAGGAAATCCTTCAGACGCTTGCTGCGGCTTGGATGACGCAGTTTGCGAAGGGCTTTAGCTTCGATCTGACGGATACGCTCACGAGTGACGCCAAATACTTTACCCACTTCTTCGAGTGTACGCGTGCGGCCATCATCGAGGCCAAAGCGTAGGCGAAGGACATTTTCCTCACGCTCAGTCAATGTATCCAGTACATCTTCGAGTTGCTCTTTGAGCAATTCGTAAGCTGCTGCATCGGCAGGTGCCAGTGCATCCTGATCTTCGATAAAGTCGCCCAGGTGAGAGTCGTCCTCTTCACCGATTGGCGTTTCCAGCGATACAGGCTCTTGTGCAATTTTCATGATTTCGCGTACTTTTTCGACGCTCAGTTCCATCTCAGCTGCAATCTCTTCTGGCGTCGGTTCGCGCCCCAGCTCTTGCAGGAGCTGACGAGATACGCGGATCAGTTTGTTGATCGTTTCAACCATGTGAACCGGGATACGAATGGTTCTAGCTTGGTCAGCAATCGCACGGGTGATCGCCTGGCGAATCCACCATGTTGCGTACGTACTGAATTTGTATCCTTTAGTATGGTCGAACTTCTCAACCGCTTTGATCAGGCCCATATTACCTTCCTGGATCAGATCAAGGAACAGCATACCGCGACCTACATAGCGCTTCGCGATACTAACTACGAGACGAAGGTTAGCTTCAGCCAGACGGCGTTTTGCTTCTTCATCGCCTTGTTCGATTCGTTTTGCCAGCTCTACTTCGCTATCTGCAGACAGCAAAGGTACACGGCCGATTTCTTTCAGGTACATACGTACTGGGTCATTAATTTTGATGCCTGGCGGCAATGCCAGATCATCGTCAAAGCTAAAATCGTTATCGCCGTTTTCGTTCTCATTGTCGGAATCACGACGAACCTCTTCGTCACCTTCGTTGATTACTTCAACGCCGTTATCACCTAATTGTTCGTAAAACTCATCAATCTGTTCGGCATCCTGGTCAAATACAGCCAGTCTCTCCGTAATATCCTTGTAGTTCAAAGAGCCTCTCTTCTTGCCCACTTCCATGAGCTGCTCCTTGACCTGTTCTAATGTTAATTCGGTTTCCAATTCAGTATGCTGATCGTTCGCCATCTTTCGACTCCCTCCTCCCTGCAACTAACCGTACCGAACGGCTATTCACGTTCCAGGGCGATAATCTCACTTGCAATTTGAGCAGCTTGCAGAAAATCACCTGATTTCTCTGCGCGCAGCATCTCTTCTCTTTTTTGCTCGATCTGCTTTTGCTTGGGAAATTTCTTGATCTCGCGAATATAATCATCCATTCCCCGCAGGCTTGTATCGAGCGGCTCATCCATCATGGAGATAGAAGTCGCCGTTTTTTCCAACCGATCATCCTGAAGCGAGGCAATAAGCCGACTAATATCCGGCGGCTTGCCCTGTGCATAATAGGAATAAATATAAGCTGCAAGTGCCGCATGCTCCGGAATATTGAATCCGTCACCAAGCTGGTCGCCCACATAGGTCGCAGCCTCTCCATCTTGAAGCATAATCGAGAGCAGTCGCCGCTCCGCCACATGATAGGCAGGTAGCAAAGTAGGAGCCGCAGCTTGCTTGCGTGAGCCGCCACCTCGGGCAGGCTTGCCTTGCTGCGCGCCTGAAGCCGTGTTACGGCTACTATTCTGGCTCTGCGCCTGTTTGCGGCTGTACGCCTGGCGAGCCAGATTGCAGTCCTGCTTGAGACTTTCCAGCGATACACCAACCTCGGTGGACAGTTCCTTGAGGTATACTTCTCTTTCGGTTGGTGAAGCCAGCTGGGCAATGATACCGATCGCTTCTTGCGCGTAGGCAGCTTTGCCGTCCTCTTCAAGCAGATTATAGTGTTTCTTCACATTGATCAGTCTGAACTTGGTTGTAGACACTGCTCCATGTATGATCTGATCGACGAAGCGTTCCTTGCTGTAGGTTTTGATATACTCATCCGGGTCAAGCCCGTTTTGCAGTACCGCCACCTTGACATGAAGTCCCGCTCCTTCCAGAATTGGGATACTTTTTAGAGCAGCCGCTTGACCAGCATTGTCGCCGTCATAACAGACGACCACTTCCTCCGTCAGCGTACGGATCAGCGCCGCATGATTCTCAGTTAGCGCTGTACCCATTGTAGCTACAGTATGTTGTACCCCTGCATCCCATGCAGCAATCACATCACCAAAGCCTTCCATCAATACAACCTGCCCCTGCTTGCGGATTGCTCCCTTGGCAAGATTTAAATTGTACAATGTGCGGCTCTTGTTAAACAGACGACTTTCTGGTGAATTGAGATATTTGGGCTGACCTTCTCCAAGTATTCTTCCTGCAAAGGCAATAACCCTGCCACTGCGATTCATAATTGGAAACATCACTCGCCCGCGAAACCGATCCACATAACCGGAACCATTTTGACGCGACGAAAGCAGTCCGCCCTTTTCCATTTCTTGAAGATCAAAAGAACGCTTCTCAAAAAACTGCACTAGCGTATCCCAACGATCCGGCGCATAACCGATCTGAAATTGATCAATCAGCTTGTCGCCAAAACCGCGATCACGCAAATAATCCATCGCAGCTTTGCCGTGCTCCGTATTTTTCAAAAGATAATGGAATAGCTTAGCAGCCCATTCGTGCGCCTGAAGCAGTCGCTCCAGTTCCTTATTTTGCGGGGAGACCGCTGTTCCTTTATTATCGTGAAAAGGGACATGCGACTCTTCCGCCATCAATCTGACCGCTTCTGGAAAGGACAAACCCTCAATTTCCATGCGGAACTTGATCGCATTGCCTCCTGCACCGCACCCGTAACAGTAAAAGATCTGGCGCTCAGGTGTGACCGTAAACGAAGGCGTCTTCTCGGAGTGAAACGGGCAGAGGCCCTTCATATACTTTCCTTGCTTGGTCAGATGAACATATTTGCCTACCGTATCGACAATGTCATTATGCTGTAACACAGCCTCAATGACTTCCTCAGGAATACCACCGCTATGTCCGGTGTTCATCGTTACCACCTTCATCTCTTTTCGCACGATACATAATATTCGCTATTCAGAACGAAATTCCTGCACATTTGTCAAAAGTTTTGCCAGCTCTTTCTGAAAATTTTTACGATCTTCATTGGTGAGCGGGCGTGGACCTTTACCGTATTTGCCTTGCCGACGTGCTTTTGCCTGCGCATGGCGCCGTGCCAACAAGAACTCAATATTGTCAGCATGAAACTCCATGCCGCGAAAGGACAGTACCCAACAACGTTTACCTAGCGCGATCGTAGCGAGTCCATAATCCTGAGTAATCACAATATCTCCCGCACGGATATGGTTCACAATATATAGATCCGCACTCTGATCGCTGCGATCCACCTGCACAACACGAACGCCTTCTTCTGCTCGAATATAATGATCGAATGAAGAGACGATCAACACAGGCACATCAAAAGCACGCGCCGTTTCAGCAATCTCCGCTTTAACTGGACAGGCATCGCCGTCAACAACGATTGTCAGACGAGCCTCTGTTTGGGATGACAAATAGCTGCTCCTTTCTACCCTACATAACGAATAATCGCTTCACTTAACTACCAGCTAACACTACGCGTTACGGAGCATACGTTCGTTCAAAAAGCGGAAAATACGGAATGACCCTGTGCAGCAGTCATTCCGTATCCAAGTATGAGTGAGTTCGAATTCAATTGGGACAACGGGCGAATAGCTCCCGTATTGTTTATTTAACCAGCTTAGAGAAGTCTGCAAACCGCTTCACGTCGCGATCAATCGCCGCGAGCAAAGCCAAACGGTTCTCACGAACGGCTTCATCATCTACCATAACCATAATACTCTCGAAGAAGTTTGTGATTGCCGGCCGAAGTGTTGCCAGCAACGCCAGCGCTTCACCTGTCTGGTTTTGATCGACTAAGCTGTTGTACTGATTGGTGACAGATTCCCAGGCTGTATACAGTTCACGCTCGCCCGCCTCCGTGAAGAGAGCTGCATTTACCGTATGACCTGTGGACTTCGCCGCTAGATTAGATACACGCTCGAATGACTCGATAGTCAGCTTGAAGTCAGGAACTTCTTGTACAGCTTGCATCAAATCATTACCACGCGCTACAACGGAGCCAATATGACTAAATCCTGCCGAAATGACAGCATCGACTACATCATAACGGAGTGTTTCGGACAGCAGTTTTTTCACACGCAGGCCGAAGAACTCGTATAAATCTATACGTATTATATCGGAAGAACGTTTCATATTCCTTAAATTTTGATGAATATTCAAAGTAATGTCAAAGATTTGCTCTAATGTAAGCGGAAGCTCACGTTCCAGCAAAATCTGTACAATCCCTGCTGCCTGACGACGCAGTGCGTATGGATCTTGCGAACCCGTTGGAATAATTCCGATCGAGAAGCAGGCTACGATGGTATCCATTTTCTCAGCAATACTAATGATCGAGCCCGTTAGCGAAGCTGGAGCGCTATCGCCAGCAAAGCGTGGTTGATAATGCTCGAAAATCGCACGTGCTACTTCTTCGCTCTCCCCAGCTTTACGTGCGTAATCTTCGCCCATCACACCTTGCAATTCAGGGAACTCATAGACCATCTGAGTAACCAGATCGAATTTGAAAATATCAGAGGCACGACTGATGGTCGTTGCTTGCTCTGGTGCGACGCTTAGTGCTGCACCAAGCTGATCGGCAATTTGACGTACACGGCGAACCTTCTCGCCCAGTGTGCCAATTTCCTCATGGAAAACGATATTATCCAGCTTTGCTACCGCATCTGCGATCTTCAACTTCTGATCTTCTTCATAGAAGAACTTCGCATCGGACAGACGGGCACGCAGTACCTTTTCGTTACCTTTAGCAATCACATCAAGTGCGCGATCATTACCGTTACGTACCGTTACGAAAAATGGCAGCAATTGTCCATCCTGATTCAGTACCGGGAAATAGCGTTGATGCTCGCGCATCGACGTAATCAGTACCTCTTGTGGAATGTTCAGGAATGCCGGATCAAATGTACCGAACAATACGGTCGGTGTCTCCACTAGGAACAGTACTTCTTCCAGCAGATCATCTTTGACATCAATATGCCAGTTCTTTTCTGCTGCCAGATGAGCGATCTGCGCGCTAATCATCGCCTGACGCTCTTCCGCATCAGCGATTACATGTTGCTCGCGCAATGCTTCCATATACAGCGTTGGCTCAGCGATTTCGGTTTCCGAACCGAGGAAGCGATGTCCACGCGTGGTACGTCCTGTTTTTACACCTGTGATTTCGAAGTCGATCACGTCATGTCCCCACAATGCCACCAGCCAGCGGATTGGACGGACAAAACGGAAATCATGATCGCCCCAGCGCATATTTTTCGGAAAATTCATAGATGTAATGATCTGAAGCAGTGCATCAGCCACGATGCTTTCGGTGCTTGTGCCGATGCTGTTCTTTTGTGCATAAATGTATTCAACGCCGCCCACTTCACGGAAGGTGAAGTCAGCCGGATCAACGCCTTGACTACGAGCAAAGCCCAGTGCTGCCTTGCTCCAGTTGCCGCTATCATCCTGTGCAATTTTGCGGGATGGGCCTTTTACTTCTTCGCTGATGTCCTCTTGCTTCTCGGCTACGTCCTTCACCCATACGGCAAGGCGACGTGGAGTGGCAAATACTTTGGCATCGCCATGCGCCAGACGGGAATCGTCCAGCCATTTTACTGTTTTATCCAGCAGCTGGTTCATCGCCGCACGCAAAAAGCGAGCAGGCACTTCTTCCAGACCGATTTCTAGTAGTAGATCCTTTGCCATGATTATACCTCTCCCTTCTTGAGCATTGGGAAGCCGAGCTTCTCACGGCTTTCCAGATATGTCGTCGCAATCTGACGCGCCAGATTACGGACGCGCGTGATATAGCCCGTACGCTCGGTGACACTGATCGCGCCGCGTGCATCAAGCAGGTTGAATGTATGCGAGCATTTCAATACATAATCATACGCTGGGAATACGAGATTTAATTCCATCGCACGCTTGGCTTCCTGCTCATAGGTGCCGAACAGACCTAGCAGCATGGACACATCGGATACTTCAAAAGTATACGTAGAATGTTCAACCTCTGGTTGATGGAATACATCGCCATAGGCAATGCCTTCTACCCATTCCAGATCGAACACATTTTCTTTCTCTTGAATGTAAGAAGCTAGACGCTCCATACCATACGTAATTTCAACCGATACCGGGCTTGTTTCAATCCCACCAACTTGTTGGAAATACGTAAATTGGGTAATTTCCATACCATCAAGCCATACTTCCCAGCCAAGTCCCGCACAGCCGAGTGTCGGGTTCTCCCAGTTATCTTCAACAAAGCGAATATCATGATCCAGTGGCTCAATACCGAGCGCGCGCAGACTTTCCAGATATACTTCCTGAATATTGTCTGGGGATGGCTTAATGATCACCTGGAACTGATGATGCTGGTACAGACGATTTGGGTTCTCTCCATAACGACCATCCGATGGACGACGAGAAGGCTCCACATAAGCTACGCGCCAAGGTTCAGGACCAATCGAGCGTAAGAAGGTCATCGGGTTCATCGTACCTGCACCTTTTTCGGTGTCATACGGCTGCACGATAATACAGTTGTGTGCAGCCCAGAAGTTTTGCAGCGTCAAAATCATTTGCTGGAAATTCATCGACATTACTCCTTTTCATTATCTTCATTAATTGGGTGCCAGATTGGCAAATGCTGACGCTGAAACGGCATCTTTATCTGCAACGCACGCAAAAAACTCCCGTTCCTACGCCTGGTTACAGACATAGGGACGAGAGTTTCATTTCCCGCGGTTCCACCCTACTTGAAGACATGCTTGGCATGTCATCCACTTTTCCGTATTCAGCTCATATGCTCGCGGATGCCATTCGGCTATCGTTCGTCATCAGGCTCGCACAATCCCTGATTCGCTTGGGACGATCATCGGTAGCTTACTTTTCCGGTCAACGCATCATGTGTGGCGATGGAGCATGCCACGATATAGATTAGATCATACCGGAATTGACATGGTTCGTCAATATGGTGGGGATGATGATATTCACTGTGCTTTTGCAGCAATCACTCCGGAAAGGAATAAGGGAACGTCCTTGGGTTGAGACCAGAAATCTACGGATTAAGGCTGAATGTAGATTTCTGGTCTCAAAAGTCGTCCTTTCCTGCGTTATGTGCGGATAGCAACAGGTGAGTGCTTTTCACTTGGTAGTAAGCAAGTGCTACCGAATACTCCATTGCACTCTTGTTACAGTCTTAGCAAACCTTTACTTCATAGACCGAATTTGATTATTAAATATAGTGTTTGCACTGGATTACATCTCGAACTTCTCTAGTTGCTCTAAGAAACGGCGTGACTTTAGTTTCAGTCCGAGTTGGACTTCCATGAAAGCACTCATGATTTGTTTGATCTCGGCTCGGGTTTCTTCGCGGACGTCGATGTTGCCAAGCCTACGGATATCCAGGCGTGAGAATAGACGGAGCAGACGCAGCACACCGGGTGAAATGGAAATAGCTGCGGGGTCCTGACGGCGTTCGCGCTTGGAGAGGATCCCACCTAAGCGGACGCTGAGCCAGAATTCGCCTTCGGTTTCGTCTGAGAACATGCAGGCATCAACCTGCGGGCCGTAGCCGGCGGCTTGTAGCACTTTCATTTCGAATAATGCAGTTAATATAACGGGATCGCGTCCTTCACCGAGGAAGGATAGATACGCTCGCAATTGATCAAACCAGAAGTGTCCAGTCTCATTGTCTAACAATGCCTTATCGACGAGCTCGCATCCATAGGCACCGTAAGCGGCGAGGGTAATATCTTCGCGGAGCTTATGGTTGGATTCGATGACTTCGCCCTGATTGAGTGTGCCCATGCCTGTACCACTACGAATGAAGTTGAACTCGCCATACGTGAATGGCTGTACTAACGCAGCATGACGACTTTTTGCTTTTCTTGCTCCACGGACGAACACAGCGATCTTGCCGTGTGCTTCTGTGCACAGGGTAATAATTTTATTGCCTTCACCGTAGTCCATACTACGGATCACGATGCCTCCTACTCGGTATAACACACGCCCGCCTCCGATCTTGTTGATCGCCATGATGCTCTATTGTGTCCATCGCTTGCCTGATCATTATAGCTGCAACGTATGGATCATTTACCGTATACATAAGCGACTTTGATTCTGTTGGAATCGTATGAAAATATCATGCAATCATGAACGCTGTCCACTATTCGTCTATTGTGTATCCCTAATTTATACGGAATGGTTTCAGAGTATCGAAGCGAAAGAAACAGGGCATTTGCTTGAAATGCCCTGTTTCTGCTTATCTGAATAGTCTAACTTTATTGAAAATGAAATTTATGCGTCCTTGTGGAAACCGAGGTCTTTGAGCACTCGGTCCTGGTTACGCCAATCTTTTTTCACTTTTACCCATAGCTCAAGGAACGTTTTGGAACCAAGCAGGTTCTGGATATCTGTGCGTGCGCGTTTACCCACTTCTTTGAGCAGAGCGCCCTGTTTACCGATGATGATTCCCTTCTGAGAATCACGCTCCACGTAAATGACCGCGGAAATATTTACAAGACCATTCTCCTGCGTATACATATCTTCGATCGTTACCGCGATCGAATGCGGGATTTCTTCCCGTGTCATTTGCAAAATTTTCTCACGAATCAGTTCGGCACATACGAATTGCTCCGGATGATCTGTAACCTGATCATCTGGATAGTACTGTGGTCCCTGCGGCAAGTACTTGGCAAGCTGTTCGAGCAGCGTATTCACATTGTTGCCGAGCTTCGCAGAGATTGGAACGATTTCGGCAAATTCATGCAGCGAACGATATTTATCAATGATCGGCAGTAATTCTTCCGGTTTTACCTGGTCAATTTTGTTAATGACAAGGAATACCGGAGTTTTCACTTTTTTCAAATGCTCAATAATAAATCGGTCACCGCCACCCAGACCTTCAGCTGCATCCACCAGGAATAACGCTGCTTCTACTTCGTTGAGCGTATTCAATGCAGTCTGGTTCATGAAGTCGCCAAGCTTGGATTGACGCTTGTGCACACCTGGTGTATCGAGAAATACGATTTGTGTGTCTTCCGTTGTATACACACCATGGATTTTGTTACGTGTTGTTTGTGGTTTATCGGACATGATGGCAATCTTTTGCCCGATCACCTGGTTCATCAGCGTTGACTTGCCTACATTCGGACGGCCAACAATCGCGACAAAACCGGATTTAAAAGATTTTTTTGACATAGTACACTCCGTTCATTGGCATTCTCTATTCTTGTAGAGATGCTTGTATTATTAAAATGAGATTATGATTCCTTAGGCTCGCTCAGATTCCATGGCCCAAAGGCATGAGGAAGCAGTTCAGCAATCGTCGTCATTCGGGTATCACCCTTCATATTAGACAGCAGTACAGGCATATCCGGCGCACATAGCTCAACCATCACCTGACGACATACACCACAAGGTGCAATCGGTTCGTCTGTATCGCCTACCACTGCGAGCATGCGGAAAGAACCGGGACGATGTCCCTGAGCAATCGCACTAAATAGAGCGGTACGCTCGGCACAATTACTTGGCGAATAGCCTGCATTTTCAATATTACATCCGTGGTGCACATGACCATCTGCATCCAGCAGTGCGGCTCCAACAGAAAAATGGGAATAAGGCACATATGCTTTTGCACGAGCAATAATCGCTTCTTGCAACAATTGGGATGCTTCCAAGTGTAGTTCCTCCAGTATATAATTCGAATAATGGCATAAAGGTGTTCACTGTTGTACACGGTCGCCAGAAAGGTTTACTTCTATTTTACATCATTTGGCGGGATTCGCCCATAGCTAAGGGAGAGTTTCCGTGAATATATCAGGTGGAGATGCTTTATATGCCGCCTTAGGCTGAGAAATAAGCGGAAACTCATCCCCTTCGTGTCGCATCTATGATTCGTCCCAATCGAACTCCCTACAATTTAACTACCTAAGCATACAAACAAGCCCCTTACCTAAACACGGTCAAGGGGCTTGTTTATGATGCACGTTTTGATGTCGTATTCCGTTCATTCGCTGTCTGCCTACCCGTGCAAACGATCACCTGGAGCTTATCTTGTCAGCCCGCTCCAATACATGCGGCTGTGATATACAAGTATTAACCAAACAGCCCATGCAGCCATAGTGCTACAGGATGCCAAAATACAATAACTCCAATGACTGCAGCCGCACCGGATGTGACAAGCACAGCTCCGGCTGCCGCATCTTTGGCTTTTTTGGCAAAGGTATGCCAGTCTGGAGAAACGAGATCAACAGCAGCTTCTACAGCGGTGTTCATCAGTTCTGCGCCCAGTACCATACCTACAGCCAGCATCAGTAGCATCCAATCCAGTGCACTCACACGAAAAAACCATGCGGCTCCTATAATCGCAAGCGTTGCTAGCACATGAACGCGAAAATTACGCTCGGTGCGAAAGGTAGCGATAACACCTTCAGTTGCAGAATAAAATACGGCTCTCCACGTTCTTTTCTTCATTAGCGAGTCAATCCGATCTGTTGCAGTACTTGCTCCTGTTTACCCATCATTTCTGCTTCACTTTCATCATCCTGATGATCATAGCCGAGCAAATGCAAAAAACCATGAACAAATAAAAAGCCGATCTCGCGTTCTACTGAATGTCCATAATCCTCGCTCTGCACAATGGCACGCGGGACGGAAATAATAATATCGCCGAGCATGGTATCTGGCTCCGAATCTGCCTCGGATTCCAAATCGCCATAATGAATAAGCGGCTCATCATCGAGCGATTCATTCATTGCAAAGGACAGTACATCTGTTGGGCGATCAATATTACGGTATTCCAGATTCAATTCATGAATCGCTTCATCATCAACAAAGGTTAGCGCAACTTCACCCTCTGCTACGCCTTCTTGCTTACCGGCTTCCTGTAAAATCTGCTCCAGCAGATGAATCAGCTCATCTGTGATTTCATATTTACTTTGCTCATTTTCCCATGCGAGCTGTAAACTCATGCCTTGTTCTCCTTTACATCCGGCTTCTTCACATCTTCCGGATACTCGATACGTGAATGGAAAATCCCCATAACCGCTTCCTTCAGCGTTTGAGCGATCACATCCAGCTCCTTCATTGTCAGATCACAGTCGTTAAACTGATGATCGTCCAGGCGACCTTTGATAATCTTCTCGATCATCGTCTCCACCTGTTCAACGGTCGGCTGCTTGAGTGAACGAACAGCTGCCTCCACACTATCGGCAATACCGACAATGGCAGCTTCCTTCGTCTGTGCTTTCGGCCCCGCATAACGGAAATCCTCTTCGGTAAAGTCAGGCTCCATGCCTTGCTCCTCCGCTTGCTTGAGCGCTTTTTGATAAAAGAAATAGAGGAATGTCGTACCGTGATGCTGCTCCGCAATATCACGAATCGGCTTTGGTAGCTTGTATTCCTTTTGCATCTCTACACCATCGCGTGCATGCGCGATAATGATCGACTTGCTCAGCTTCGGATCAATACTGTCATGCGGATTTTCCATATGGTTTTGGTTTTCAATAAAATAGCTCGGTCGCTTCGTCTTCCCGATATCATGATAATATGAACCGACTCGGCATAGCAATCCATTGGCGCCAATCGCTTCGGCTGCCGCCTCGGACAGATTACCAACCATCACACTATGGTGATACGTTCCTGGCGTTTCAATCAATAGCTTACGCAGCAGTGGATGATTCGGATTCGACAGTTCAATTAACTTGAGCGCGGACAAAATACCAAAGGTCATTTCGAAAAATGGCATTAAGCCCAATACTAATACTGTAGTCAGTAGTCCACCTACAAAGGTGAAACCTAACGCATACAATATGGTCATACGCGTCCATTCATTATCATGCAGCAGTACAAGCGTTAATACATACAGAGCGCCAAACAGACAGGTCATGATCCCAGCCTTCAAAATGGTCGACCGCTGACTGGCACGATGAATCGAATGAATCGCAGCAAAGGATACCACTAGCGTGAATAATCCAAACTGAAAATCAAACATTTCACCCTGACGCATATTGAGAATCACGCTTGCCAGTACACTCAAAATAATCGAACAAATGTAAGCCAGATGAATGTCGAGCAATAACGTAATTAGCGTAGCTCCAAGCGCCGCTGGCACAAGAAAGCCGAAATACGCTGCATTACCAATTTGTAAAATGCGTACCAAATGAAACGCAATGATGGTAATCACAAAAATCAACAATAGCATGAACAGCTGTGCATTGTTGTAATGAACACCGCGCTGTGCCGACTGACGAATAAACAAATATACGCCAAGTACAAGCAACAGAGATAACATGAACAGCCCTAATTGTGGCCAGTAATTAACCTCATTTTTGAGTAGATTATTCTCATCCAGCAGCGTATACATATCCTGCGTAATCACCTGTCCAGCTGGAACGATCACTTCTCCTTGCTGCACATACAAGATCGGTGTATTCTCACGAGCCTCGACTTTGGCTGCTTTGGTTGCTTCTTCATCGTAAAACTTATTCGCTGTGAGCACGCCACGGATTAGCTCCTGCGCCACCTCACGTGCTGTCCGGCTTTCTAGCGAGCTTGTGTTCACCATTTCAGCAACACGTGCCCGTGCAGACTGGGCATCTGTAATTTGATCGCTCATCAGGCGAGTCACGATGGAGGTTGCCACCTGACTCATCTGCTGAATATCGCCATTGGACAGACGAGGTATTTTCAAAAACGTTTCTTCTGGAATGCTATACGTCTGATTCGAAATCGTCCGCTGCATCTCGTCTAGCAATTGAGACGAATAATTCTCACCTTCACGCTGATTACGAATAAAGTTAGCGACCGAGTTCCGAATCCGTTCCGGAATTTCCTGACTATAAATCTGCGCCTTATCTGCGCTTGCGATCTGATCGTCTTGATTGAGCGACTCGATCCGTTCTAGCATCTGAGCGATAACAGTCTCTCTATGCATTGAAACGATCTTATACACCGCTTCAACGCGCTCTGCCGCTTGCTCCTGAGCTTGAAGTGTTGCTTTATTATTCGGCAACTGCATCGGAGCGATAATATCTTTTTCCGTCGCTGCGCCGACATGAATATCAAAACGCTGTGGTAGCAAATTCGGAGCCAGACTGGCAAACACAAGTACCAGTAGTAGGGCAAACAAAAGATCGCGCGTACCCCGACCTATTTTCCAGCCTGCCAGTCTAGCATAGAATGTATTTTTCTTGGACGGTTCCTTGGATGTCATACTTACAGTCCTCTCACTTCTGAATATTCAAAATGTGCGGTTGCTGCCTTTCCACTGACCATCTGTTATTCCAGATTCTCTGATGCTTTGTCATAAGCAACGATAATTTTTTGTACCAGTGAATGCCGCACAACATCTTGCTCGGCAAAGGTAACAAAACCGATCTCTGCGATCCCATCAAGAATCAGTCTAGCTTCCACCAGACCGGACTTTTTACCGCGTGGTAAGTCAATCTGGGTAACGTCGCCCGTGATGACCATTTTGGAACCGAAGCCAAGACGAGTCAAAAACATCTTCATTTGCTCTGGCGTCGTATTTTGCGCTTCATCCAAAATGATAAATGCATCATCCAGTGTACGTCCGCGCATATAAGCAAGCGGTGCAATTTCGATCAGTCCGCGTTCTAGTGCTTTGGCAGTCTGCTCCTGTCCCATCACATCGTAGAGCGCATCATAGAGTGGACGTAAGTAAGGATCTACCTTTTCCTGTAAGTCGCCCGGCAAGAATCCTAGGCTTTCACCCGCCTCAACGGCTGGACGTGTCAGGATAATTCGCTTTACCTTGCCCTCTTTGAGAGCGGCTACAGCAAGCACGACGGCCAGATAGGTTTTACCTGTACCGGCAGGCCCAATCCCGAACACAATATCGCGTTTTTGAATCGTGGACACATAATACTTTTGTCCGATCGTCTTGACGCGAATCGGTTTGCCACGAAACGTCTGGGTGATTTCTCCTTTATATAAGTCGAGCAGTTGATCTGCTCTCATATCTTTTGCAAGCTCAATCGCATATAAAATATCCCGTTCAGTCAGTACGTAGCCTTTACGAACCAGTTCAAGCAGCACTTCAAATAATTGCTGCATCTGGTCTACGACTGCGGCGGGGCCTTGAATGACAATTTCGGCTTCACGACTGCCGATTTTCGCCTCGGTCTCACGTTCGATAATTTTTAAAAACTGATCCTGAGGACCAAACAGGGACAGTCCTTCTTCCACGTTTTGCAAGGGAATTCTGATGCTTTGCGTTTGCTCTGACAAATAGCCTCAATCTCCTCAGTTGTAGAATAATAGTCGTCATACCTTCTCATAAACTTTACCATTGTATCGAAGCGCATGCAAAATTTTTTGCAGATTCCTTCACGATATAGAAGAAAGAAACCGGCCCTTTGCGAGACCGGTTTGGAATACATACTATACGTATACACAACTTTCTGAAGTGAAAAGCGATAGAATTGGAACAACAGCTCAGGCTTCTTTGGATGGCTGTGGCTGTACAGGCTTGCGTCCAAAGCTACCAGAATGGCGAGAACGTGGTGGGCTCAAAATCTCAGCCCACAGCACGCCTTGAGCCGCCTGTGCTGGATCAAGACGTAGCTCACTAACCGAAGCAGCTGCACGCTGTTCATCGCTTGAAGACGATGACTGCATAGGGGACAAATCCATACGATCCATCCGTGTTCCACTTCCCGCTCTACCCTGATTCAATTGATCCAGGCGCTCCTGCATCTCCATCCGATAATGATCGGCTGTTCGTTCCATCTGTTCCATCCGTGAACCTTCTGAGCTATCGGAAGCACTATACGGGCCTTCACCGCGAGAGGATCCTTCGTCAGATCCGGTGTGCAAGGAACGCCCTTCGCCTGTACCTCGATCCAGTTGTTCACGATCAAACTGACGCTGAGCTTCATGATAGCGACGCTGTGCCTCCTGCTCATTGTCTTGCGTTGTCTGCGCAGGTGTGAGCGTTCGTCTACCTGGAACATCGGGTCCGCCACCAAACGTCGGCATCCCTGGCCGTCCATTACGCGATTTATTTTTACCGGAACGACTACTGATAGCTGTGAAAATTGCAAATGCAATAATGACGATAATGTACAAATTGCCTAATAGGAAATCAACCATATGAACACATCCTTACTTCAGTGGCTGCTGGTCATTACCGCCCTGATTTGGATCGTTAGCCTTGCCAAGCGAGCCTCTCATATGTGTATCCGCTTCGATATTTTTGAGATTCATATAATCCATAACGCCCATCTGTCCGTTACGCAGCGCTTCTGCCATAGCCAGCGGTACATCGGATTCGGACTCGACCACGCGCGCTCTCATTTCCACGACCTTCGCCTTCATCTCTTGCTCTTGAGCAACCGCCATGGCACGACGTTCCTCAGCCTTCGCCTGAGCGATCCGCTTGTCAGCTTCAGCTTGCTCGGTTTGCAGCATCGCACCGATGTTTTTACCTACATCGACGTCCGCAATATCAATCGACAAAATTTCGAAGGCTGTACCTGAATCCAGTCCTTTTTGCAGTACAGTACGAGAGATCAGATCTGGATTTTCCAATACTTGCTTGTGAGAGTCACTGGAACCGACCGTTGTAACGATACCTTCACCAACACGGGCGATAATCGTCTCTTCACCCGCACCACCGACGAGGCGGTCAATATTCGCACGAACTGTAACACGTGCTTTTACTCGAACTTCGATACCGTCTTTGGCTACCGCAGCAACGACAGGTGTCTCGATCACTTTCGGGTTAACGCTCATCTGTACCGCTTGCAAGACGTCACGACCTGCGAGGTCGATTGCAGCCGCACGTTCAAATTCCAGCGGAATGTTCGCGCGTTGTGCAGCGATCAAGGCATTAACGACGCGGTCAACATTACCACCCGCCAGATAGTGACTTTCCAGTTGGTTCAGGTTCAAGCCAAGACCGGCTTTGTGTGCCTTGATCTGTGGATTGACGATACGAGAAGGTGTAACCCGACGCAGACGCATCGCTACGAGTGTAATGATGCCGACGCGAACGCCGGAAGCGACTGCCGAGATCCACAGTGCCAGTGGGAAGAAGCTGAAAAATACGCTAAGCACGATAATAGCAACAACGACGATAAAAATAACACTTACGATAGGTGATACCATTATACAAATCACGCTCCTATAAATAGATTGGGTCAAACGGCCGGCGCCCGGGCTGTCCTTGACCGTTTAGCTTATGTAAGAGTAGCAGATCGAGAGCGATCTCTTGCAAAGTTATCTAAACCTTTGCCTTATCTGCTTCTCCCCGGTACGTGGCAGCTAGCTGAAAAGATGGAGCCGGATTCTACGACAGGGATGATATAGAGCTATAATCCATTTTGACGTTTATTCGTGAGCCGGCTTGGTCTGGTCTATACTTTCCAGATGTTCTGGCTGCTCATCTACAATAACACGACTACCATCAATCCGAATCACACGAATTGCGCGATCTCGCTCGATATAGCCACCTTGCGTCACCACATCAATATGACGACCTTCGATCAATACAGTTCCGGAAGGACGAAGTGGTGTCAGGCTCTTACCCTCGAGTCCAATCAACTGCTCACGCTGTAAATTCTCCATGTAGCTTTCGTCCGAAGTTAGCTGATCATTCAAGATGAAGCGATTCCATACGCCACGTTTACGCAGGGCATAAGCTACAAAGCCTACGAAAATCGCTGCGGATACAAAAGCAATACCCAGTGACAGCACCGCATCGGATGTATCATATGCAGCCCGGATCACAGCGGCAATCAAACTCGCTGTACCTAGCACGCCAAGAATGCCGAAACTCGGTATAAACAATTCTAAAATTAGTAACAGTAAGCCAATTGCAAACAAAATCCACGTTTCGGAACCGGAATATCCCGCAATGTAGCTACCGAAGAAAAACAGTCCAAACGCGATAATACCAACCACACCTGGAGCGATAACGCCCGGAACGAGAATTTCAATCGCAATACCAGCAATACCGATAAATAGCAAAATCGTCGATACAATCGGATGGGTGAGAAAACCAGCGATTCCTGTAGCAAGGCCCGGTTGAGCCACAGCGGCTTGTGTAGCAGCATAGGCTGGAGCCGCAGAAAGTACAAACGAAACGACGATCAAAAACATTGAAATGATCCTATTCATTCGTTCTTGCTCCCTTCTTTTCAGCTATAATCAAGCACCATATGCACGATCTGCTCATACAACAAATCACCGCCTCCCCGTCGAAACGGCCATGCACAAACAGAGATTGCTTATACTTATTATACGCGCTTACATGGGGTTACGTTTCACAAAACTGTAATCATTTGCATATTTTCAGCTGAGAGTATCGAGCTTTGTTGTTAGGTGAAGTAAGTTTTGTGTAAAGAAAAAAGCTCCTTCTTTACAAAGTAAAGAAGGAGCTTTTGAATTTGTTTATGGCAGAAGCTGTTGAACCGCTTGGTTCACAACTTTTCCGTCTGCGCGACCTTTGACCTTAGGCATCAAGGCGCTCATTACCTTTCCCATATCGGCTTTTGAAGAAGCACCGGTCTCCAGGATGGTCTGCTGTACAATGACTTTAATTTCTTCTTCAGAAAGCTGGGCAGGAAGATACTTCGAAATGATCTCAATTTCCGCACTAAGGTTGGTTGTCAGGTCGTCACGACCTGCTTTTTCAAATTCTTGGAGGGCATCTTTGCGCTGTTTGATCTCACGGCTAAGAATATCAAGCACTTCTTCGTCGTTCAGGTCACGCTTCAAATCAATGACTTGATTTTGAATTGTGGAACGTACCATTCGGATTGTGGAAAGTGTGAACTTGTCCTTGTCTCTCATGGCTTGCTTCATATCCTCGTTCAATCGTTCGCTAAGACTCATAACGGATAAATCCTCCTAAAACTTTCTCTTACGCGCAGCCTCGGATTTTTTCTTACGCTTAACGCTTGGCTTCTCGTAATGTTTGCGTTTTTTCACCTCAGCCAGAACGCCATCTTTAGCGATGGAGCGTTTGAAGCGACGAAGTGCTGCATCAATTGTTTCGTTTTTGCGAACTTTCGTTTCAGACACTAGTTTTCCCTCCCTCCGACCAGACCGTCCGGAAAAATAACACGGCTTATCAACTTTCATTATAGGTGAAAACGAACATAAGTGTCAACCAAATCGCAGTTTTTCTGCTGATTTTTTTCAAAATAAGCTGGAATGATCGTTAAGATGTAGTTTGGAACGTATTTGTAGATGCGTAGGTCTGTACGAAATGAAGTCTACATTGCAGCTTTTAGCAGTATAGACGCAAGGTACGATGAACAAAGGATTTTTGTAAAGCGACATATATACCGCTTATATACTGCTTATCAAATTTTGATTAAGCGTGCGAATCCGAATTACCTGTCAGTGCGCCAAGCTTGCCGCCCCCAAGGAGATGATAATGCAAATGCTGTACCGCCTGTCCGCTATCTGGGCCACAGTTGTTAATTAAGCGGTATCCGGATTCTGCAATGCCAAGCTGCTGCGCCAGCTCAATCGCTACGCGGTGAATCTCGCTAATTAGTGGCAAGTCTTCTACAGTCACTTCGTTCATGGAATCAATATGCTTTTTCGGAATGATCAGCACATGTACAGGTGCAGCTGGTGCGATATCATGAAAAGCTAGAATTTGATCATCCTCATATACTTTGTTGCATGGGATCGTACCCGCAACGATTTTGCAAAACAAGCAGTCTTCTTTAAACATCGAAAATTCCCCTCTCATTATGCATGATGTATGATTTGAAATACAAATAAATAATTATCAATAGAACGGGTTGAAAGTGAATCCCTTTATACCGCGATACGGTGAATGATTGGTAATGCACAATTAAGATAGCTTACATTTTCTCTAATACAACGCTTGAGCCTTTACCTGCTTGCTCTGCGGGTACAATGATTAGCTTGCGTGGTAATCGCATGCGCAGTTCAGGTACATGACTAATGATGCCGACAGCCAGACGATCGGTATGCAGCTTCTCCAGTGATGTAACGACGGTATCCAGAAGTTCTGGATCCAGTGTACCAAATCCCTCATCCAGGAAAAAGAATTGCAGTGGATATTTGCCGCGTAGCTGAATTTGAGCGGACAGTGCCAGCGCAAGCGATAGGGACGTCAAAAATGTCTCACCGCCGGATAAGGTGGATACTGGCCGACGAATGCCGCCATTTCCGTTATCACAAATCACAAAGCCGCCGCCGGAATCGACCTCAAGCGAGTAGCGCTGACGTGTTAAAAAGCGTAAACGTTCTGATGCGGCGAGACTGACCTGCATCAACTGCTCCTCTGCCATATACTCGACAAACGCATTTCCCCGCATGCTTGCTTGTAGCTTGGACAAATGTCCCGCTTCAATCGCCAGCTCGCTGCGTTTATCCTCTAGCTCTAGCCAGCGAATGTGGCGACGCTCTAAATCTTCCACATCGCGTGTAGCGCGTGCACGTGTTTCCAGTGCCAATTCATCTGCTTGCCTTGCTTCCTGCCAGTTGTGCTGTAGCTCCTGCCATTCCTGCTCGGATATCACCTGTCCATCTAGCCGGGATTCTAGCTCACGTAAACGAACAGTCAACTCACTTTGCTGTTCGCGGTGGTGCTCCAGACGCTGACGCCCTTCAGCTTGCTGCTGCTCATCCATCCGTGCAGCCGTTACATGATGCTCGCCTTCGAAACGGGAAGCATTCAGCTCTTGCTGCCAGCGTGCTTCAGCCTGTGCAGCTTGCGCCGCTAACGATTGTGCAGACTGAGTCGCCAGCGCATACGCCTGTGAAGCCTGCTGTTGCTCTTGCTGAGCTTCACGTAGCTTGCCTGTCCACTGAGCAGATTGCTCACGATAATGCTTGAGTTCTGCCTGCGCCTGAGCCAGCAATTGTTCGGCAGACTGCTCTCCAATCCATTGATTAAGCCGATTGCGCTTTTCTTGAAGCAGTCGTTCTTCTCCTTCAAAGCGAGTTCGTTCCTGAATCTGTTGACGCTCCAACCGATTCACTTGCTGCTCACATTCTTGCATCTTCTGCTTACGTTCCTCAATGTAAGGGACACTCTTTTCCAAACCAGCACGGATCTGATCTGCTTGCTCATCTCGCTTCGCGATCTCGGCAAAGCGCTCACGTGCTTCCTGCTGGGATAGCTGTGGATGATGTTGATTCCAATCCTCCAGCGCTTGTTGTAACGCTTGTTCAGCAGCTTGCACTCGAATCCTAAACTGCTCTAATAAACGCTGTGCACTTTGGCGTTCTGCATCTACTGCTGTGTGACGCTGTGTCCATTCTCGCTGCTCCTGTCGCCATGAGCGCAATTCCTGGCGTAACTGTTCTAGACGCTGTTCTATTTGTTGGATGGCTTTATCGTAATCGACAAACCATGTTGTTGCGGTTTGCAGACCGGTATCTGATTGTTCGGCTTGTCTGTTCAATATGAAGACCGGTGAAGATACGTTTAAATGATTGTGAGTTGCACGGATCTCGATATTAAAAGCAGTATCTTCTGCAGTAGTCGATTTACGATTAATAGTTAATTCGTCTGGTGGAACCTCTGACGAGGTCGTTGATGTACCTGCTCCATAATGCCATTCCCAATCGGCAACGATTCGCTCAAGCTCATAGCCTGTATTACGCGCACGTTCATTATATTGCGTCGCCTTCTCTCGTAACTTTTCCAACTGCTGAATATGAACGTCGCGTTCCGAGTTCTCTGATTCAGCATCTAGCGTTGCAATTGCAGGCTGTGGGTGGTGAATCGAACCACATACTGCACAGGGTCGTCCATCCTGTAGTTCAGCGGCCAGTAGCGCAGCAAGGCGATGCGTTTCTGCTTGCTGTGAAGACTGCTGGTATTGTTGACCTAGCTGATCTAGTTGTTGTCGTGCATCTAGAAGCTGGCTTTCCTGCTGCTTTTGTGCAGCTAAAATGGTTAAGGTCAGCTCGTGCAGTTCCTGCTCTTTCACTGCAAACTGTGCTGACTGTTGTTCCAATCGCTTCCACTGTTCTTGTTGCTGTTCACTTGCAGATGCATAACTATGATGTTCCTGTTGCAGTTCTGTATGACGCGTGCGTAATGTATCTAGCGTATTCAGTCTTTGCTGCGCTTCCTGTAGCTCCCGACGATCTGTGCTACGTACTTCGCATTGCTTGAGCTGTTGTTCCAGCTCAGTGCGTCGCTGCTCTGCCTTGTTCAGCATCCGTTGTTCGGTTTCCGCTTGTTGCTGTACCTGTATAAGTTCATTGGCAATCTGCTCTAAACGTTCATGCAGTATACGCTGCGATTTTTCTAGCTCGGTGCATTCTAGCTGCAAATCAAGCGCCTGCTGTAATTGTTCCAGTCGTAGTACGAGGCGAGGCTCATGCTCTGCCAGCTCCTGACGTGCTCGTTCTTCACTCGCTGCCGCCTGCTTCCCAGCCTGTTCTACTTCGTATAGCCTCATCTGAAGCTGCTTCATTCGCTGCTCTGCTTCAGCAGACTGCGCCTGTACATCCTTCCATGCTTCAAGCAGTGGCAATAGCGCTCGCGCCGATTCTGCATCAGCAAGTTGTTGCTCAAGCTGACGAATATGAGGCTCATGCTGTTGAAGTTGCTCTTGACGAGCATGTAATTGCGTTCGTTCCTGTACCAGCTCGCGCACTTTACCAAGACGCTCCACCTGGGCATTGACTTCGAGCAAATGTGAGCGTACACGCTCCGCTTCTATGGTCACCTCGGTCAAATGCTGCTTTGCCAGCTTGACTGCCTCGGCAGAAGCGTCGCCCAGTCCCGTCTGCTCTGAAGCGAATCGGTCAAGCTGATGATCCGTTTCCTTCACACGCTGGCTAAGCTTTTGCATAAGCTTATCGCCGTAACGTTCGAGATGGAATAATCGTTGAAGCATTTGTCTGCGGTCGCTACCTTTTAACGATAAGAACTCGGCAAACTTCCCCTGTGGCAGGACAACAGCACGTGTAAAGTCGTCCATTTTCAGTCCGATATATTCCTCGACACACTTGGTCACATCTCCCAGCTTGTCTGCAAGGACACGATCGCCATCCGCATCGCATTCGATAAATCGGCTCATGCTATTGCTGACTGTATGATCGCCCGTACGCTTGAATCGGCGCTCTACTCGATATACCTGTGGACCTTCATCGGATAATAATTCAAATGAAAAGGATACAAATACCGCATCCTCCGAATGATTCAGTATGCCTTGCGTTCCATTCTGAGCGCGTTCCACCTTGCCATACAGCGCCAGTGTGATCGCGTCCAGCACGGTTGATTTACCGCTGCCAGTCGGACCAAAAATACCAAACAGCCCGGTTTCGCAAAGTTCGGTAAAATCAATCTCCTGCTGTTCACGATAGCTTTGCAGGCCGGATAGCTTTAACATTATGGGCTTCATGGCTGCACTTCCTTATATTTAAAAATAGTTAATACTCACATTAGATATTTTACTTTTCGCCGAACCTCGTGTCAGATATTCGCTAACACTAGATTTTAGGATTCACGGGCATCTGAAACCTCGATCATCTCTTCTCCATCAATCAGCTCTAAAAACAGCTCGATCAACCGATCATCTGGAGCGGCGCCACCCGTCTGACGCTCATAAAATTTACGAAATAGCTCGTGCACCGGTAACTGCGCTCGTTCACTGAGCATGTCCTGTGCTTCCATCTGCGCATACACCGGACGAATATTAACAATACCGCCGCACGCTTTGCGAAGCGTCTGAATCTCGCTCATGGACAAAGCTTCCACCAGGGAGATTTCCAGGTCAATAAATGCGTTCGGATCGCGACCTTCCTCCAGCCATTGATAGACTTCAGTCAGACCATTTTTGGCTTTCCAGCGTACAAGCGGACGACCACTCGTAATAAACAATTCTTCTAATTGTGGCGTCTGACCAGGAATGATGTCTAGCATCGTAACCGACTTGGCTTGACCGGACTCAGAAAAGCTATATGCGAGCGGTGATCCACTATAGCGAATCATCCCCGCACCTTTTACCGCTTGCGCACGATGCAGATGACCAAGCGCTGTATATTGAGCGCCAGTATCAAGTGCAGAAGGATCAACCGTGTATGCTCCGCCAACCTGAATCGGTCGCTCGGAATCCGTTTCGACTCCGCCTAGCACATAAATATGACTCATCGCCAAATTAACCGTATCTGCGCGAAATCCGGAACCGAGTTGACGCATCAGGCGTCCGACGCGCTCGCTATATGCACGGCGAACCTTGTTCTCTTCATTTTCCTCTGTCAATAATTCATTTAAGCGTGCCTCAGACGGATAAGACAGCGGTGCGATCACCGCCGTCTCCTCTGTGCGTGGGATATAGATTTCCAGCCCTGCAGACTCGGGTACACCAAGCAAATGAATGCCACGTCCGCGTACAAGCGGTGATGCCGATGAGATCCGCTCAGGCTGATCGTGGTTACCAGCGATAACAATTAACGGTCTGCCCTTTTCCGTTAAGCGTGCCGTTGCTTCATAAAATAGCTGTTCTGCCGCTGCTGGAGGATTGACCGAATCATACACATCACCAGCCATCACTATCAGATCCGCCTGCTGTTCGTCTGCCAACCGTACGAATTCATCTACAAAGGCAGCCTGTTCTTCCAGCCGGCTACGCCCTTCTAGCGTTTTGCCAAAATGCCAGTCTGCGGTATGTAAAATACGCACAGAACTCCCCCTTTATAATCCATATTTCGTGATCCGATTTTATTGAATTCGTTAGTTACTCCATCTATATTGAATTAGCCATCCAGACGAATCTGGTGCTGACCATCAAAGAAATACAACCAGAGTTCATCGACCTTCCAGCCAAAAGATTGCTCGACTGCTTGCGCATATAGCTCAAGCTGAACACGATAACGTTCCTTGAGCACATCAAGCCCTCCCTGATGTGGAAGTACACGATCCGTTTTGTAATCAACTAGAATCGTACGCTCTCCTTCGCGGAACAGACAATCAATAATCCCCTGTGCTAGCATCAGATCGCCCTGCTCGTTGACAGGCAACGCATGACTGAATGCAAGCTCACGCCGAACCCAGGAAGCGTTCAGCACACGCTGTCCAAGCTCGCTCTGGAAAAAGCCTATTACGGCTGCTGGCTCTACACTATCCGCTTCGCGGTCACGTAGAATCTGCTTATCAACCAGATGTTGCTTCGTCGCCTCGACTACAGCAGTTGTCACTTCACCCTGTTGTAAGGGGATACGCTGCATGATTGTATGATAAGCTGTACCACGCTCGGCACCTGTCAGACCTTTTTTCTCCATAAATGAAGGTCGCTCTAGCTTGAGTGTGCGATCTGATCGGTCTGAGCTAGTGCTTGGCTGAGTTGTTGAAGAAAGCGATGTTCCCTCTGCTTCCATTGATACTTGTACAGTCGTATCTGTAGATAATCCCTTCTCTGTGATCTGCTCCTGCCGCTTCATGTACGCTTGGAGCTGGGGATTCAGATCCCAGATGCCTTCCCATAGATCAGCAGCAGGAGACTCATCAGATACGAGCTGCTGCTTGAGCTCACTTACCGTTGTTTTCGCCGAGATATGGGACACCTGTTCATACGGATATGTCCAGTCCAGACGTGCGTGAATGATGTCTGCCGAATACTGCTCTTGCTGTTCGACTTGGAGTAGATCGGTCGCTTCGGCTTCAAACTTTCCTTCATCCGTAATATTAGAGTAGTTGCCTGCCTTCTCTTGCTCCGAAGCAGCCTGTATAATATCCGTCCATTCCGGTGCTTGCTGTTGCTGTAGGGCTTGCCACTTTGGATCATGCTCTCGCAGCTCTATCGTATCTTGTTCAGCCGCATCTATATTCTGTAGCATCTGCCGAGTATCCAAGATATGCACCTGCCATGCTGCTGGATCATCGGCAAGGATAGCTGCATAAGGCGCAGCAGCGGCTTCACTCCGCTCGCGGAATACACGTGCTGCACGATGACGCATAAAGGCAGGTCCCAGCCAATCCAGATACGTGCGCGCACGGGACAATACATAATCCGGGAGTTCTAGAAATGGATGAGACTGCACCTGACTCCAAGCCGCAATCCGTTTATCCAGATCCTTTACAGTAGCAAGCATAATGAGTTTATCCCGTGGACGAGTCAGTGCTACATACAGTACACGCAATTCTTCGGCAAGTAGCTCCTTCATCGCACGACGACGAATCGCCAGATTCGGTAAGGTTGGGTAACTCACTCGTGTATCTTCATCCACAAATTTAGGACCAAAACCGAGCTCCTTATGCATCAGGAACGGCGCATTCAGGTCTTGCATATTGAACATTTTTGCCATACCTGCAAGGAATACAACCGGGAATTCCAGACCTTTACTTTTGTGAATGGTCATGATGCGAATCGCATTTTCCTCTGGTCCACCAGATGCAGAGCCCAGATCGCCACCTGTATCCTTAAGTCGGCGAATAAAGCGAAGGAACCGGAACAAGCCTTGCGATGAGCCTGCACGTTCAAATTGCAGCGCCCGCTCATACAAGATACGTAGATTGTGCTGGCGCTGTACGCCACCAGGCAAGCCACCCAGCCAGTCGATATAACCTGTTTCCCGATAAATGCGCCAGATCAGGCTCCCCAGCTCACCTTCTCGTGCTTCTGCTCGCCAGTTCTGTAGCTGTTCGTGGAAGCCATGTAGCTTTGCAACGAGCTCAGCAGAATATTGCGCTTTTTCGGACTGAACACCTCCAAACGCTTCTTGAGCTACAGTATGATTCGCGTTATACATAGCTTCATCTGTTGCTGCTCCATGTCCTGGTTCAGCTGTATCTTCCAGTACAGTTATCATCGCTTCGTAAAAGGTCACCTGCTTGCGTGCAAGTCGCACATTTGCCAGTTCATCTTCATTTAAGCCAACTATCGGCGAACGCAGCACAGATGCAAACGGAATATCCTGCTGTGGATTATCAATAATTTCAAGCAGGGATAACATCACATCCACTTCAACCGCTTCAAAATATCCTTGCTCTACATCACTATAAGCAGGTACACCAGCAAGCTTCAGTTCATCCAGCATAAGCGGCGCCCACACTGCTGTAGATCGTAGTAAAATTACCATATCACGATACTCCGCTGGACGCAGATCATCTATACTTTTATCGTAAATCATTAACGGCTTACCATCTGCCGAGGTCATTTCTCTCACTCGTGCAATAATTGCCTGTGCTTCAAGCCTTGCAGACTCAAGCTCTGCATCATCTGCTCCACTCATCGCAGAATCGCTATCCGAAGATTCATCGTCTATACGATCGGCTGCGCCATTACCACCACGTTCTAATAGCCAGAACTCAGGCGCATAGTCCCCTTCGTGTCCATCGGGATATCTCGCTCCGGCAACCAGCTCTGCACGATCGTCATAGACAATCTCAGCCACCTTTTCATTCATCAACTGGCGGAATAACATATTGACTGCATCAACAACCTGCACACGGCTACGGAAGTTACGCGACAGATCAATCCTTCGCCCGTCACCGCTCCAATCGTCACGATAATAATGATATTTTTGCAAAAATAATCCCGGTTCTGCCAAGCGGAACCGATAAATACTTTGCTTCACATCACCCACCATAAACCGATTGCCCGGTTGCTCACGCGCAATCAGCTGTACAAGCTGCTCCTGTACAGAGTTCGTATCCTGATACTCATCCAGCATCACCTCGTCAAAACGCTGACGATATTCCAGTGCTGCTTCGGATGGGATCAGTTGCTGTGGTGTTGAGGCGGGATCACGCAGAATACGCAGAGCATAATGCTCCAGATCGGAAAAATCGACCCAGCCGCGACGCTGCTTCTCCTGTTGATAACGCTCGCTAAAGCGGATAATCAGCTCAGCTAACTCTGCCATCAACGGAGCCGATTCGCGCAGCTCCTGAGCGAACTCATCTGGCGTACGTCCAAAAAAGAGACTACTCAGCTCGCTAAGCGACTTTTTCACCGTTTCACGTAGCTGTTTGACCGTGTCTTGAAGCTGCACATCCAGTGCATCATCCTTACGAACCGACTTGAGCTTGCCAAAGGCAATCTGCTGAAATACCGGGTATAGCTCGCTCCACGGTTTTGACAACACCGCATCCTGTAACTGATGCACAAGGTCCATATCCGCACGTAATGTGTCTGCATAAGCTGCTGGTCCACCTGGCTGCAGAGAGGTGTCGATCGCCTGACGCAGCAGAGCTTCCAGACCTTCTAATGCCATATGCAAATCGCTCATAATCTGCTCTACCCAAACCGATTGTTCTAGCTCTACTGCATCCTTGACGTCAAAAGCTTTCGCCGTTTCACGTAACCAGTATTCCGGCCAAGGATGACTGCGTGCAAAATGATACAGTCGCTCAACAAGCTGCATCGCTGCTTCATCACTTCGCTCGCCACCAAACCAGTTAATCAGACGATGAAATTGCTTATTATCGCGTTCCTCTTCTTCGGTGTATTTATCCTCAAATAATTCCTCTAGCAGCTCCTCGCGCATCATCGCGCATTCATTTTCGCTTGCAATGCGGAAGCCCGGATCCAGTGGAATCATCGCATAATAACGCTGAATCACTTCCATGCAAAAGGAATGAAGCGTCGTAATCGACGCTTGTCCAAGCAAGGCAAGCTGTCTGCGTAATCGTTCATCATTCGGTCGCTTTAGCACTTCTCGATCAAGTGCCGCACGTATCCGCTGGCGCATCTCCGTCGCCGCTGCCTTGGTAAATGTAGCAACGAGCATGCGATCCACATCAAGCGGGTGCTCGGGATCAGTTACCTGACGAATGATACGTTCAACCAGCACCGCCGTTTTTCCTGAACCTGCGGCGGCAGCGACGAGCAGATTATCCCCGCGAAGCGATACTGCCTTCCACTGATCCTCAGTCCATGTGCTTTCTTCTGGTCTTGGAACAACTAATTGCTGCAAAAGCTGTGCACGCTCACGATGCGAAGCATGATTATCCTGCTGACTAGCCGCCGCAGAAACGGTATGATCGTCCTGTTCGTTGTTATATGGCTGTTCACGTTCATTGTCATTCATGACCGTTGTCTCCTCCCTGCGGGTTTTGCTGGCTTTGCAGCAGTTCCCATGTTTCGTTCTTGTTTGGCTTTTTGAGCATATTATAATGATTACCTTTTAGGCTCTCATCGAACTGACAGACCGACTTATACGCGCAAAACGTACATGCTTTTTCCTGATCAATTCGATAAGGCTCAATCTTGGTCACGCCATCTGTGATGCCTTTACCGATATCGCGCGCAGTATGCCGCACATTCGTTAATAGCTCCTGCCATTGCTGCGGCGAAGCAACGGCCGAGCTACTATAGAAACCGCCATCTGTTTTGACCGCAACCGGTAAAATAGCCGAGTGTCCCTTTTCCAATGTATGATCCATTTTACCAATCACATCACGATCAGCAACAAGCAAGCCTTTCATTTTGAAACGTTTGAGTAACTCCTGACGGGACTGCTCCATACTAAGACGATTACCTGCTTGTAGCATTGGATTATGCACATGGAAATAAAGCGCCCCTGCAGGGTCCGCCTTCTGTCCCAATTGATCTTCCGCATGAGTAAGCAGTACATCGAGATAAGTTAGCATTTGTAGCGCCAGCCCATAATATACTTCATGCAGCTTCAGATCGGTCGAACTCGACTTATAGTCGATAATACGAATGAGCAGATTACTATCTCCCTCAGCCACATCCACACGGTCGATTCGTCCAACAATCTCCATCGTATAGCCATTATCCAGCGTAAAGCGTAGCGCTGGCCAATCGCCATCCGGTCCAAATGCCAGCTCTAGATACAGAGGCTCAAATTGCCCTCGTCTAGATTGTTCTCCGATCATAATCGAAGCGCGGCTCACGATATCGCGAAGTTTACGCGTAATATAGCCGTAGCGTCTGGAGCTAAGCAAGATTTCACCTTGCAAACGTGGAGTATGCTTGTCTACAGCCGCTTCTGCGACCTGTACGCATTCCTCTGGCGTAAGCTCACCCCAGCTTCGTCCTTGCTCCTTCAAATCCTGGGCAAGTGTTGTGAGCGAGGCGTGGAACAATTGTCCGATATCTGGTGCTTTGAGACGATACTCTTGCCGCTCACGAAGCTTCAATCCACGAGCTGCAAAATGGGCAAACGGACACGATACAAATTGCTCCATTCCCGATACACTTGTACGTAGCACACGTCCATATAGCCGTTCACTCGTTTTTGGATCGAGTGACTGCCCTGTATTGTCATAAAATAAAGAACCGAGCAGCCGGTGAAGCTGCAAATGCCACGCATCCTGACTATCATACCAGCGCAGTACATGCCACCATAGCACTGGAATGTCGGTGCCACGTCTCCATTCTCGCATCTGACCGATCAAATGCGGGAGGGTTACGCCAGGGCTTCCTACCAGCTGTAGCTGCTCTTCTGGTGTCTGACGTGCATCAGCAGTCACGTGAATCGACTGTTCTCGCAAACCGGGAAAGAGTGCTTTTACCGATGTAATCACTTCCGATGCGATCAAGCCACGTCCTTCTTCATCACTCATTGCATAACTTATCCACAACCGATCACTCGCCACCGTAAGCGCATGATAAATAATGAACTGCTCATCTAATTGACGACGCGTAATCCCTGGCGCCAGCTCCAATCCACTATCCGTCAAATTCAGTCGCTCGGCTTCATTCAAAATACCCTGATCCGGGAATACAGAAGGCACAATCCCATCGTTCACGCCAAGTACAAAAGCATATTTAATATCCAGCGGACGGGTACGATCCAGCGATCCGATCAATACCTGGTCGATCGCTGGCGGTACGACACCTAGCATAACACCCGCCAGACCGGTTTCCAGTAGTCCAGCAAATGTCTCACTGTCCAGATCGTCCTCTGCCATAATATCGACCATCTGCTCTAATAGCTCAATGATACCGCCATGAATCTGGATATGCTCACGCGCACGCAGGGGCTGACCACTCGCTGTCGCTTCCGCACTCCACTGTTCTAATGTGCCTGCGACATCTAGCTCTTCCAGCATCTCATACAGCGCGATACACATCTCAGTCGCATGACGTGCCTTTTTCAATTTCTTTTCCAGTCGTTGCAGTGGATCGGCTACACGCCGACGTACGATCTCCATCTGCTGTGCCTGCATCGCATCGCGCTCTGCAAGCCTAACCGTATCCGCTTCGTCCGCTTCTAACGACAAGCTCGGAATGCCTCTCCATTCTCGTCCATCTGTCCAGCGATAGCCGTGAATACCTGAAGCGAGCACAACATTTTCCAAACGATCCAGATCATCCGCTGTCACCTGGTCATCCAGCGTTACGAGCAGTCCCGTCTTAATACAGCGAAATACATCTTCATACCGCCAGTTATACTGCACCACATCCAGCGCTGCGCGCATAAGCTCTGCCAGCGGATGGTGCAAAATACCGCGACGTTTATCTAGGAAATAGGGAATATTATAATCTTCCATCAACGGAGCAATCAAATGCTCATAATCCTCGAGCTTACGGACAAAAACCGCCATCTCACGCCATCTAGCTCCTTGTTCACGGGCGAGTACCACCATCTCGCGTAGTGCGCCTTCAATTTCAGCTCTGCGATCGGGAGCACAATGAACGGATAGCTCCTCGGTCGTACCACTCTGAATACGGCTACCCTTCCATACACTACGCGTGCGATACCCTTTTTCCAGATGACCGAGGATCGGACTATGTTGAAAACGAACCGGTACATCCTCATGAGCAGGAGACAGATTTTTGACCGCCTCTGGATCAGCATGCCCTAATGCTTCGGCTAACTGATACAACCGTCTACACGCTACCGCTTGCTGATAAAATAACTCCATCTCCTGAGGCTGCTCATTCCAGTATGGACGATCCAGCGTCAGTGATACCGTGACACATGCGACCTTGTCCAGCAGCGCCATAATGACGCCATATTCCTGTGGTGTAAAGCTATGAAATCCGTCGATCCATATCTCTGCTCCGTTTAACATGTCAGAGTATGGAATCGCAGCTGCTAGATCATCCAGCGTATCGTCACGATCAATATAGAGCTGAGACAGTCCATATTCATACTGCCGATAAATCTGCTGCAAATCATGCAGCTTATCCGTCAATAGCGGCGACACTCCTCTAGACGTCTGCTGTACATACGACTCTAATTGTTCTGCCGTAAGCGCATAATGCTTGAACTCGCTATATAGCTCACTCAACTGACTAATAAAGCCAAACTGCTCGCCAGAACGTCCAAATAGCTTGAGCTCGGAGCGCTGCTGCTGTAGCAACTTGTATAGCAGCATCTTCTTTCCCTCATCCGCAATTACCGTTCGTGCCGAACCCCCAACCTCACGCAGCACATGCTGTGCGAGTCTGCGAAAACCGTATGCACTGGCTCGCATATTACCACGCACTCGCTCGGTACGAATAAAGGCATGCTCCGTTTGAAACGAAGCCTGTTCCGGTACGAGCATAATGAGCGCTGGTCCCGTAGGTTCGGTAGCGATTTTATCAATCACTCGATTAATGATCGTCGTCGTCTTGCCGCTGCCTGAGCGACCTATCATAAATTGGAGAGGCATGCGCATATCCCCTTTGATATGTGAATTTAAATGAAACAGAACAAACGTTCCCGTTCATCTACTCTAACGTAATTACCTGCTAAATTCAATACTTCATCAACCCGTGCGTACACCTACGATTCGGGTTCCCTGTACCATTATACCTACTCGATTTCCATCCAAAACAAAACCCCTCCGTCCCAAACGTACATCATGTACGACAGGCGGAGGGGCTTCCTCACCATAATCTAATTATACTATAAGCATTACCAGATGAATAATGATCTGACAATTCCAGTACAGCGTGCATACTTCACAGGAATCATTACAGAATAATCTACAATGCCAAGCAGATTGGCTACAATGATTTAAAACGTCGCGCTGCGCACTTCAAAGATCGCAAATTTCAAATAATGACCTTCCGTTACGCCAAGAATCTGCGGATGATCTTTGCCCGCTGCTCTCCACTCGATCAGACGAAGCACCTTACCCGCATCTTGAGCCGCTTCCTGAATCGTTTCCAGGAATAGATCTGGCTTCATATGATACGAACAACTCGCTGTCACCAGATAACCGCCTTCATTTACGAGCTTCATCCCATGCAGGTTGATATCCTTGTACCCACGAACCGCGCCAGATACAGCACTTTTCGTTTTTGCAAATGCAGGTGGATCAAGAATAACTACATCCCAGCTACGTCCGCCACCAGCGGTCATCGGCACCGATGTATCATGCTTACCACCTGCGGCACGATCACGGCGTTCTTCCAGTCCCTTTGCATTGCTACGCAGGTAATCAAATGCATCTGCAACGACAAACTCAACCCGATCTTCAAACCCGTTCAAGCGTACATTTTCTTCTGCACTTTCAATCGCATGAGCGGAAATGTCCAGACAGGTTACTTTTTTCGCACCATATTTGCACGCGTTTAGTGTAAAGCTACCTGTGTGGGAGAAGCATTCCAGCACAGTCGCACCATCCCAGTACGGGAATTGAACGACATTGCCTTTGCTATTCACTGGCGCCTGCACGGTTTCCCCATCCTGAGTCACAGATTGTAGTGTAATGCCACTCCGTTCACCCCATCCAAGCATCAATGGAGCAATGGAAGCACGATTTTCGCGTTGATCGAAGAAATAGCCCGTTTTCTGACCTTCTTCAATATCCACCTTGATCCACAGTCCATTTTCCTGCACGGTCACATGACGTGGACATTCCCCATACAGCACACCTTTGGTTTCTTCCAATCCTTCGAGCTTACGCACTGACACATCGCTGCGCTCATAAATACCTTTCGGCTGTACGACTTCCACCAGCGCGTCGATAATCTCCTGACGGCGCTGATCCATACCAAGCGTCAATAACTGTACAACGAGTACATCGTCAAACCGATCCACGATCAAGCCCGGCAAAAAGTCAGCTTCCCCATACACGAGGCGATAAGCACGCTCCTCTAGCAAAAAACGCTCCCGATGCTGTACACACCAGCGGAATCGCTCGACAAAAAACGCTGTATCCATCTCAATAACGGCCTGTCTGGAAATGATCCGAACGGTAATTTTGGAAGCGGGATTGTAATACCCGGTTGCCAGAAACTTACGCTGATGATTGAGCACCTGCACAACCTCGCCCGCTTGCGGTTCACCTTCAACGGATGCAATCTCACCTTCAAACACCCACGGATGTCCTTGTTCTAATCTCTTTTTACGCTTTTGTTGTAAAATAATCGTTGCCAATCTGGCTCACTCCTTCGTATACGTACATCTGAATGTTGATTTATGTTTCCTTGCTAGACGATATTTAACGGCAAAACAAAGGATTTCACTCTGCGATTCCGGCATCTCGCCAGTTATGCAAAATGAAATCCTACTGGGTGATTATGAATGATTTAAAACACGATGGAAACATTAAGCCAGTTGACTTGGCTCCTGCTCCAGTACACGAACGAGCTGACCTTTAGATGTGTTAGCGCCGGGCTCAACGAGCTTCACGCGGCACAGTTTACCCACAAGTTCCTCGGAACCTTCGAATGCGATTTGCAGGTAGTTGTCGCTGTAGCCGCCGATCATGCCTTCGCCGAATACGCCTTTGTCGTTATTTTCTGGGATGATGTCCAGTACGTGACCGACGAATTTCTCAGCGTAGGAGATTTGCATTTGCTCGGACAGGTCGATTAGTTGATGCACGCGTGCATGCTTCACTTCATCGTCCACCTGATCTTCCATCCGTGCGGCTGGTGTGCCGGTACGTTTGGAGTATGGGAATACGTGCATTTCAGAGAAGCCGATCGACTTCATCATATTGTAGCCGTTTTGGAACATTTCATCCGTTTCGCCAGGGAAGCCTACGATCACGTCAGTTGTGATGGCTACATCCGGCATTGACTGACGGATACGGCGAATTTTCTCTGCGTACTCAGCTACCGTATATTTGCGGCGCATCCGCTTCAATACCTGGTCGTCACCTGCTTGCAGTGGAATGTGGAAGTGACGGCACATTTTGGACGAGCGGTTCAGCACATCCAGCACTTTATCCGTAATCTGACTCGCTTCAATGGAACTGATGCGAATACGTTCCAGACCTTCTACTTTGTCCAGATCCCACAACAGGTCTGCCAGATCGTAGTCTTCCAGATCATCACCATAGCCGCCGGTATGAATACCGGTCAGAACGATTTCTTTGTAGCCAGCGGCAACAAGTTGATGTGCTTGCGCAATTACGCTACTCGCTGCACGGCTACGAGACAGACCGCGTGACCACGGGATGATACAGAATGTACAGAAGTTGTTACAGCCCTCTTGGATTTTCAAAAAGGCGCGTGTATGGTTGGCGAAGTCCGGTACATCCAGCTCCTCGAACTCACGTGTTTTCATAATATTGCGTACTGCATTGATCGGTTGTCGCTCGGATTGCAGCGTATGAATATGCTCCATCAGCTTTTCGCGATCCTGTGTACCGACTACGAGGTCTACACCTTCGATGTCTAGAATCTCGGCTGGCGAGGTTTGCGCATAGCAACCCGTTACAGCGATAATCGCATCCGGGTTGCGGCGTACGGCACGACGAATAATTTGGCGGCTTTTTTTGTCGCCTGTATTCGTAACGGTACAGGTATTAATCACATACACGTCTGCGGTTTTTTCTTCAAAATCAACCTGCTCATAGCCTTCATTTTTAAACAGTTGCCACATGGCTTCCGTATCGTAAAAGTTCACTTTGCAGCCCAGAGTATAAAATGCTACAGATGGCATAATTAAATTCCTCCCATTTCTCCGGTTTCATACATGATGCAAGCAAGTGCAGTCATCGCTGCTGTTTCGGTACGCAAAATACGTCGTCCGAGTCCAGTTGATACTGCGCCCTGCTGCTCCGCCGTTTCCACTTCCTGCTCGGTAAATCCGCCTTCCGGTCCTACAACAACGAGCACACGGAGAGGGGATTGTTCATCTTTACGTTCGTTTAGACCTGCTGCAAATGGCTGCAGCACATCACGAAGCTGACTTCCATTTTCCTTTTCGTAACAAAAACAGATCAGATCGTATCCCGCAAGCGAGGATAATAGCTCCTTCCAGCTCAATGGATGCTTGATCACTGGAATCCGGCTACGATGACTTTGCTCTGCCGCTTCCTTGGCGATCTTGCTCCAGCGCTGTAGACGCTTCTCCTCTTTGCGTGAATCGTATTGAACCACGGTACGAGCGGACAGAAACGGTACAAATGCCGCTGCACCAAGCTCGGTGCATTTCTGAATGACTGTTTCCATCTTATCGCCTTTAGGTAGACTTTGTGCAATCGTCACTTGTACCTTGGCTTCGGACAATTGCTCCAGTCGCTCCACGATATGTGCAGTTACGACGCCATCCTCCATACTTTGAATCGCTGCCCGTACATCGAGCTGTTCTCCATCACAGGCGATAAACTCATCGCCTTCCTCAGAACGCATGACTTTTATAATATGCCGGGCGTCTTCACCGGTAATCGTTACGCTGTGCTCACTAAACTGAGCTGCGGGTACAAAATATCGCTGCATCACTCATCCACTTTCTATGCATAAGATAGCTCTATCATTTGGAAAACGTACGATTTCTGATACTTCCTTCTATTCTTAGGCTACCAGACCTGCGCATCGCATTCAAATAGCCCGACTGTATGAACAAGCCGGACTTCCTCAAAACGATGTTACATCTGTTCGCCCAAGCAATAACCCTGAATCCTTATCATACAACGTTTAGACAGCGAGGGCTAGAGTTTGAGCGCAATTTGTACAAGCTTCTACGATGTATAACCTGATGCCAAGCCTCCTATCATTACGATCTCATCTGTCGCTACCTCTGTTGTTTATTTGTTTCATATGCAACACGCACTAGCTAGTCTAATGATAAATCAAAACAAGCTCATTCCTCTAGTCATTGCACCACACTGATGAATAAGAAGAGTTATATGTACAAAAAACATGCCCTTCTCCAAACTGATCTACATCAGAGGAAAAGGGCACGCTATGCTCAAGTCCAATTGGACTTGAGTTCATTCTAATCCGTTACTCAGTTGCGGATCATATAATCAAATGCGCCCAGTGCCGCTGTCGCACCAGAGCCCATTGAAATGATGATCTGCTTATACGCACTATCTGTGCAGTCGCCAGCAGCGAATACGCCAGGCATACTTGTGCTACCATGCTTGTCAGTAACGATCTCGCCCATGCGAGTCAGATCCAGTGAATCTTTCAGCCAGTCGGTGTTAGGCACCAGACCGATCTGAACGAATACACCTTCCAGTTCCACATGATGCACTTCCAGAGAATCACGATCTACATACGTAATCCCATTAACGGTATCCGTACCTGTGATTTCCTTGGTTTGCGCATTTTTGACAACCGTTACGTTAGACAGGCTGTACAGACGTTCCTGTAAGACGGAATCGGCTTTCAGCTCGCTACCAAACTCGATCACGGTTACATGCTTCACAATACCTGCCAGGTCGATTGCAGCTTCAACACCGGAGTTACCACCACCGATTACCGCTACACGCTTGCCTTCAAATAGAGGGCCATCGCAGTGTGGGCAATAGGCAACACCTTTGTTTTTAAACTCTTCTTCGCCCGGTACGCCGATATTGCGCCAGCGTGCACCTGTGGAAAGGATAACGGTTTTACTTTTCAGCACCGCACCGTTTTCCAGTTCGACTTCAACCAGATCTTTTTTCTCCAGACGCTTCGCACGCTGAGAAGGCATAATATCAACACCGTATTCTTTGACGTGCTCTTCCAGGCTAGCTGCAAGCTTCGGCCCTTCCGTATACTTCACACTGACAAAGTTCTCGATGCCGACGGTATCCATGATCTGTCCGCCAAAGCGTTCAGCCACCAGACCTGTACGAATCCCTTTACGAGCTGCATAGATCGCTGCGCTGGCACCGGACGGGCCGCCACCAACAACAAGCACATCATAAGCTTCCTTACCCGCTAATTCATCTGCATTCGGGCCTGCACCCAGCTTGCTCAGAATGTCTTGCAAGGACATACGGCCATTACCGAATGGTTCACCATTTAGGAATACCGTAGGAACCGCCATGATGTTTTTGCTATCGACTTCATGCTTGAATGCGCCGCCTTCGATCATCGTGTGACGGATGTTCGGATTCAGTACACTCAGAATGTTCAGCGCCTGTACCACATCTGGACAGTTGTGACAGGTCAGACTGACGTAAGACTCAAAATTATATTCGCCCTGGATCGCCTTTGCTTGCGCGATCAGACTGTCATCTACCTTAGGCGCACGGCCACTTACCTGAAGCAGCGCCATGATAAGCGAAGTGAACTCGTGTCCAAGCGGAACACCGGCAAATACAACACCGGTGTCCTCTTGTTCACGATTTACGCTAAAGCTTGGTGTGCGTTCGAGGGTTGCTTTTTCGACCTTGATGCGCGAGGAAATGGCAGCCAGCTCATCCAGCAGTTCCAGCGTTTCCTGAGATGCCTTGTCATCGCCAGCGCTAACCTTCAGAACGATGTCGCTCTCCAGCAATTGCAGGTATTGCGACAATTGGACTTTCATTTCTGCATCTAATGCCATTGTTCATGCTCCTTACACGTAAACGCGAATGACGTTTAGCTTAAATTTATCGAAAACGAATCGCTTAGATTTTACCAACCAGGTCAAGGCTTGGTTTCAATGTTTCAGCGCCTTCTTTCCATTTTGCAGGGCATACTTCACCCGGATTGTTGCGAACATATTGAGCTGCTTTGATTTTATCAACCAAAGTGCTTGCATCACGGCCGATACCGTCAGCATTGATTTCAACGGTTTGTACGATACCGTCTGGATCAATGATGAATGTACCACGTTGTGCCAGACCTTCTTCTTCGTCCAGAACTTCGAACAGACGAGAGATACGTTGGGATGGATCGCCGATCATGGTGTACTCGATTTTACCGATGACGTCGGAATGATCATGCCATGCTTTATGCGTAAAGTGAGTGTCTGTAGATACGGAATACACTTCAGCACCCAGGCTTTTCAGTGTAGCGTATTGGTCTTGCAGGTCACCCAGTTCTGTTGGACATACAAATGTGAAGTCCGCTGGATAGAAGCATACTACGCTCCATTTACCTTGGAAGTTTTGGTCAGACACGTCGATGAATTCACCGTTATGAAATGCTTTTGCGTTAAACGCTTCTACTTTTTTACCGATCAGAGACATAATAAAATTCCTCCCTATATCCAATGATTTTTTAATTACTCCAACATGTAATTAGAATAATTATAATCTGAGAACCATTATCATACTAGACGATAGTTGCTGTCAAGCGATGGAGCCGACTTCACTTAATCTTCATGGAGAAGCCGTTCTCCCCTTTCTTTATTACCCTGATAGCCGACGCTTTTATCCATTTTGGCAAAATACATATGGCACGTAAAGTTCAATAATTGTTCATATTTGCCCTTTTTGATATAGAAGCGCTTACATTATTACAAGAACACGACAACCACGCCTGTTACGTGGAATTTCATGAAGTTCATGAAGAACGAATAAAGCCGATATCCGGCGCTTCTCCGGGTATCGGCTTTATGGAAGTCATCTGATGACAATCAAGATTGTTTGGTATTTTTTAGGAAAAGACTATCTTTATTCATGTGCTTCTGATCTTCACTTAGCTATAAGGTTATCCACCAAAGATCAGATTTCCTAAGCTATAAAAGCTACTCGATAGTGCACCTGCCAGCTCATATAGTGGCTGAATTGTATATTGTTTGACTGGAGGTAAGAACACAACTACCAGGAACAGGAGCAATGCCCACTGCTCTAAGCCCTGTAATTTGGCACTAAGACGTGGAGGTAACAACTCGCTTAGAACCTGGTAACCATCCAGTGGTGGCAATGGAATCAGGTTGAATACAAACAGGAAACAGTTCATGAGAATCATATACTGCACAAACGTATAGATGGCAATATCAATCCGATTGTTCGCAAATGAACCAATCACGCCAAAATGATTAAGTGCATAGTAGAGAAGCGCTGTGATCAGCGCCACGAGTAGATTACTCACTGGACCTGCCGCAGCTACGATCAAGCTCATCAGACGCGGACGGTCAAAGTTCGCACGGTTTACTGGAACCGGTCGCGCCCAACCAAAACCGGCGATGAGCAGTAGAATCATACCGAAAATATCCACATGAGCTGCTGGATTCAGCGTCACACGTCCGAGCATTTTAGCCGTAGGATCACCGAACTTACTAGCAAAGTACGCATGAGAAAACTCATGCACGGTAAACCCGATTACCAGTGCTAGCACGTAAAAAGGTAATACATCCAGACTAACAAATAAAATGTTATTCAGAAAATCCATACTTACCTCTTTCTCGCTACAAATGCGATCCAGTCTTCATCACGATGAGCACCTTCAATATCGAAGCCTGCTGCCTCTAGCGCCTCGCGTACAACGTCTTCTTTGTTCTTGTAGATACCAGACGCGATATACACGCCGCCTGGACGGAGCGCATTGTATACATCGTCAATGAACAGCAGAATAATCTCTGCCAAAATATTCGCAACAACTACCTGCACAGGTAACGTCACATTCAGCGCTTCGGTAGCCGTTTGTCCGTCTGCTTTGAGTACAGATAACAGATCACTCTCATACACATGAATACGATCGCTCAGGTTGTTCAGATGCGTATTCTCACGTGCGCTGGATACAGCAACCGGATCAAGGTCAAGTGCTAGTACACTTTTCGCACCAAGCTTGATTGCACCAATGGCTAGAATACCCGAACCCGTTCCAACGTCGATCACTTCTTCACCACCATGAATGACCGTCTCTAGCGTGCGCAGACAGAGCGATGTAGTTGGATGTGTGCCTGTACCGAATGCCATACCCGGATCAAGCTCAATAATCTGCTCCTGCTCATTCTGGGGCGTGTAGTCCTCCCATGTCGGCTTGATCGTCAGACGATCGGATACGCGTAGCGGTTTAAAATACTTTTTCCATGCATCTGCCCAATCCTCTTCATCCACGGTACGCACAGACATGGTCGCTGCACCTGCATCAATGCCAAACTCCTTCAACTGCGCGATTCGTCCAGCTACTTCGTCCGACAAAGCGGTCATATCCGTCTCTTCCGCAAAATAGCCTTGAATCACTGCCTGTCCTTCTGGAATATCATTCAGCGGTAACTCATACCATTGTCCGTATGAAGTATCACGCTCTTTATTCAGCGTTCCCGATTCTTCAATCGTTACGCCACCTGCACCTGCTTCATGCAAAAAATTGGAGATCATCTCCACCGCTTGCTCGGTTGTATGTATCGTTAATTCATGCCATAACATGATCGCATTCCTCCTGGTCATATCGGGTTATCTTTACATCTCCCCGGTTTGCATTACGCTTCATTGTACTACAGATCAGCTATTCAGTTCAAAGACTTCTACTGCTGAACTGCTAAAGCCTGGTACCATGACCGATCCTAAGTTTAGGTTACACTGCACATAAACCTTACATTTCACTCGGTCAAGGTACTATGCCTAGCTATTCCTGCCCGCATGACAGAGCAAAGCCCGGCTCTATGCTAGAACCGGGCTGCTCCAGTCTGAACTATATGCACCCTAAGCCAATCGTGATTGGCTTCTATCACTTACTTAATCTCCGCGAAAGGCACGCTTCACACGGTCAAAGAATGACTGCTCATTCTCATGTGTGTTTTCGCCGCTAAGCGAACCGAACTGACGAAGCAGATCCTTCTGATCGTCGGTCAGGTTGCTTGGTGTAACAACAACGACTTTGATATGCTGGTCGCCCTGTCCTGTACCACGCAGACGTGGAACCCCTTTACCTTTTAAGCGGAAATACGTACCTGTCTGTGTACCTGCAGGCACTTTAATTTTCACTTTTTCCGTCAGCGTTGGTACTTCGATTTCATCGCCAAGCGCTGCCTGAGTAAAGGTAAGCGGAATCTCACAATAGATATCATCATCTTCACGTTGGAAGAAATCATGATCCTTCACACGGAATACGATATACAGATCGCCTGGAGGGCCTCCACGCATACCGCCTTCCCCTTCGCCATTCACGCGCATTTGTGAACCATCGTCCACGCCAGCTGGGATGTTGATGCGAATTTTGCGTTGCTTTTTCACGCGACCAGAGCCGTTACAATTGCCGCATTTGTCTTCGATAATTGTACCTGTACCACCGCAGTTAGAACAGCTGCGACGATTAACCATACGTCCAAATGGTGTGTTTTGCACCACTTCTTCTTGTCCAGATCCATGACAAACAGAACATGTTTTCGGCTGCGTGCCTGGCTTAGCACCACTACCATTACACACGTCACAGTTCTCGGTACGGTTAATCGTAATTTCTGTATCTTTACCGAATACCGCTTCCTTGAACTCCAGTGTCATCGTATACTGCAGATCGTTCCCACGCTGTGGCGCATTCGGGTTACGCTGTCTACCGCCACCGCCAAAGAACATATCGAAAATATCACCAAAGCCTCCGCCGCCACCGGAGAATCCACCGCCGCCGAAGCCTTGGTTTGGATCAATATGTCCATACTGATCGTATTGGGCCCGCTTGGACGAATCGCTCAGTACGTCATATGCTTCTTTGACCTCTTTAAACTTGGCTTCTGCATCATCCGCTTTGTTCACGTCCGGGTGATACTGGCGTGCCAATTTTCGATACGCCTTTTTCACTTCATCTTCAGAAGCGTTCTTTTCTACACCTAGCACCTCATAATAATCGCGCTTATCCGCCATCGGTCCACCTCCACTCTATAATTCGGACTGGCTCTATTCCGATATCTGTGCCAGTCTGCTGATTGATCTGGTTCAGTGCTTCAACAAACATTCATATCCGCTCTGCTTGAATATGGAGACAATCAAGCATGAGCATATATCGTTCCGATCACATGACCCACTATGCCGTTATACCATGTGGACATAAAAAATGAAAGTCAAAGCACGGGATGCCCCGGCTTTGACCTTCCCAGTTTCAGAACGTTCAGCTAATTAGTCTTTTTTGTCTTCATCGACAACTTCATATTCAGCGTCTACAACATTGTCGTTTTTCGGAGCGGATTGATCCGCGCCACCCGCTGCTTGCTCTTCAGCCGCAGATTGCTCATACAGCTTCACAGCCAGTGCTTGTGCAACAGTGTTCAGCTCTTCTGTAGCTGCTTTGATCGCTTCTACATCTTCGCCTTCCAGGGTCGCTTTCAGCTTGTCTTTAGCAGCATTTGCTTTTTCAACTTCGCCTGCATCTGCTTTTTCGCCCAGATCTTTGATCGTTTTTTCCACTTGGTAGATCAGTTGGTCTGCGCTGTTTTTTACTTCAACCGTTTCTTTGCGCTTACGGTCTTCTTCCGCGTGCAGCTCAGCGTCTTTCATCATGCGTTCTACTTCGTCATCGCTCAGACCGCTCGAAGATGTGATCGTGATCTTCTGGCTCTTGCCTGTACCTTTGTCTGTTGCGGATACGTTAACGATACCGTTCGCGTCAATGTCGAAAGTAACTTCGATTTGCGGTACGCCACGTGGTGCAGCAGGGATATCACCCAGCATAAAGCGTCCCAGTGTTTTGTTGCCAGCAGCCATTTCACGCTCACCTTGCAGCACGTGAATCTCTACGCTAGGCTGGTTATCCGCATATGTTGAGAACACTTGAGATTTGCTTGTTGGGATCGTTGTGTTGCGCTCGATCATTTTCGTGAACACGCCACCTGCTGTCTCGATACCGAGGGACAGTGGAGTTACGTCCAGCAGAACCACGTCTTTCACATCACCAGTCAGTACGCCTGCTTGAACTGCAGCACCCAGTGCTACAACTTCATCCGGGTTAACACCTTTGTGAGGGTCTTTACCAGTCAGCTTTTTGATCGCTTCTTGTACCGCTGGGATACGTGTAGAACCACCCACCAGAACGATTTTGTCGATTTCGTTTGCACTCAGACCGGAATCTTGAATAGCACGACGAGTTGGAGCCAGTGTACGCTCTACCAGATCAGCAGACAGCTCTTCGAACTTCGCGCGAGTCAGGTTGACTTCCAAATGCTGAGGTACGCCGTCAACAACAGTAATGAACGGCAGAGAGATGGTTGTTGTCATTACGCCAGACAGTTCTTTTTTCGCTTTTTCAGCTGCATCTTTCAGACGCTGTACAGCTGCTTTATCTTTGCTCAGGTCTACGCCCTGATCTTTTTTGAATTCACTTACGAGATAGTCGATGATCACTTGGTCAAAGTCGTCACCACCAAGATGGTTGTCACCACTTGTTGCTTTAACTTCGAAGAAGCCATCGCCCAGTTCAAGGATAGATACGTCAAATGTACCGCCACCCAGATCATATACGAGAATCGTTTGGTCTTCGGATTTCTCCAGCCCGTATGCCAGTGCTGCTGCTGTTGGCTCGTTGACGATACGCAGTACTTCCAGACCTGCGATTTTACCTGCGTCTTTAGTTGCTTGACGCTGGCTATCGTTGAAATAAGCCGGTACCGTAATAACGGCTTGTGTTACCGTTTGCCCCAGGTAAGCTTCTGCATCGGATTTCAGCTTTTGCAGGATCATCGCGGAGATTTCCTGTGGGCTGTAGTTTTTGTCGTCGATTTGAACTTTGTAGTCCGTACCGATATGACGTTTGATCGAACTGATTGTACGATCCGGGTTCGTGATAGATTGACGTTTTGCTGTTTCACCAACAATACGCTCGCCATCTTTTTTGAAGCCGACAACCGAAGGGGTTGTACGTGCGCCCTCTGGGTTTGGAATAACGACAGCTTCGCCGCCCTCCATTACTGCTACACATGAATTTGTTGTACCCAAGTCAATACCAATTACTCTGCTCATGCTTAAATATCCTCCTCTTAATTTAAAATAATGAATTTAGAATATTAGAATAATTAGCTATAGATTAGCCGCTAACCTTCACCATCGCTGGACGAAGGACTTTATCTTTCAATACATAACCTTTTTGCAGCTCTTCAACGATGATACCTTCTTCATGCTCATCCGATTCCACTTGCATGACCGCTTGGTGGAATTCTGGATTGAACGGTTGACCTACCGTTTCCATCGTAGTCAGACCTGCATTTTTCAACACATCCGACAATTGACGGAAGATCATGTCGATCCCTTTTCCGAAGGACTCCAGCTCTGGATGATCTGGCTTAGTTGCCATCGCACGCTCGAAGTTGTCGATAACCGGAATCAGATCCGTAATCAGCTGCGCCGAAGCGTATTTGGCTAAGTCTTCTTTTTCCTTCTGTGTACGGCGACGGAAGTTATCAAAGTCCGCTTGCGCGCGCAAAAGACGCTGGGTCTGATCGTCGGCATGTGCCTGTACGCGATCCAGCTCCTCTTTGCTCACCACTTGCTGGGTCGTTTGCTCCGAAGTATCGCCATTTGCTTCTGTATGCTCGCTATCTACTACCGTTTCCGCAGCTTCGGTTTCATTAACCACTGCTTGCTCCTCGGCGTTATTGTTTTCTTGAAAGGATTGCTCTTTATTCAAGATTGTTCACCTCCTTAAAATAGATCTATCCAAGCGTCCGCTACTACGCCTTCGTGAGTGCAGCGCACTTCATTTCAACACGTAGCCGGATGCTACCAAAGTAATCATTAACACATATACAGGTACATCCAATCAACTATAATTGCTACAGATTAGAGAGAACAATGAATTAACGATATAGCTGTCTGAGAATATGCGTCATGTCATTGGAAAGGATATTCAAAATCCCCATCACACGCGCATATTCCATACGTGTAGGTCCCAGTATACCAATCGTACCGAGTGATTCTCCATCCAGCTCGTAAGTAGCCGTAATCAGACTACAATTCTCAAATGCCTCGTGCGCATTCTCGGCACCGATGCGTACCTGAATTCCCTGTAGTGCAGCTGCCTCGGTCATTAACCGGGTCAGAGTTGGCGTTTCTTCCAGCAGGTCAAGAATACTCTTCACCTTATCCATATCCCGGAATTCGGGCTGAATAAGCATATTGGTCGCACCACTCAGGAAAATCTTCTGTTCCTGCTCTTGACCAAATGCACCATCCAGCGCTGCCATCATCTCTTCATAATGCTCCAGATGTCGCTGCATCTCTTCACTAATTTCGGAGAAGATACGCGTTTTTAGTTTATATAAAGGTACTCCGATCAATCGACTATTCAGCAGATTGACCGTCTGCTCCAGCTCGGAGGCAGACACATGATCCGGAATACGGATTTTGCGGTTTTCCACCTGTCCTGTGCTCGTGACCATGATTGCAATCGCACTCTGATCTTCAAGCGGCAGAAGCTGAAAATGACGGAGTGAGGTGTGAAATACCTCGGGTCCTAGCAAAATGGACGTATAATTCGTCACATGCGACAATACCATGGCTGCATGCTGCATCATCTGCTCAGTCGCGCTTAGCTGCTCTGTGAAAAAGTGCTTGAGCTCTTTGACCTCAGCCAGATTCACTGATTGTACCGGCGACAGATGATCGACATAATAACGATACCCTTTGTTAGAAGGGATACGCCCAGCGGATGTATGAGGCTGCTCTAAGAATCCAAGCTCCTCCAAATCGGCCATCTCGTTACGGATGGTCGCCGGGCTATAGTTCACATCGCCACGCTTGGAGATGCTGCGGGATCCGACAGGTTCTGCCGAACGAATATAATCATCTACGATTGCATTCAGAATCATTTTTTGACGCTCGGTTAACATGAGGCTCCCTCCTTATCGGTATGATATCGCCCCCTTGGAGGGATATCTCCATCGTTAGCACTCATGTCAAACGAGTGCTAACGACTAATACAAAAATACCAAATTGCCGCGTTTATTGTCAAGTCGGTTTGACTATTTTGCTAGATACAATTTGCAAATCAAAAAGCCCGGACGCGCTATCCTCTATGACAGCGATCCGGGCTTTACCGTTTACTCTATAATAAACAACGAATTAAATATCCAGAACCTTCAGCACAGCGATCTCATCGCACCGATCCTGCTTTGGACAATGACGGCAATCCGCCCATACTTTTTCTGGAAAAATACTCGTTTCTACGACTTCAAATCCATTCTTCTTAAAGAAGGAAACTTCATACGTCAGTGCCATCACTTTACGCAGTCCACGCTTAGCTGCATGCTCGATTAAGGTATCTACGAGTTTCGAGCCAATGCCCTGTCCTTTATGTCCATCGGAAATACCCAGTGAGCGAATCTCAACCAGTTCTTCTCCGAGCTTGCACAAGGAACCACAACCAACTAGCTCACCATCAATCTCAGCTACGACAAAATGCTGCAGTTGCCGATGCAGCGCCTCACGAGAACGTGGCAACATGATACCTCGCTCAGCATAACCTGCGATCAATTGATACAATTCTTCTACATCTTCCGGTACAGCTGCTCTGCAAGTTACTACAGCATACATGAATACGTTCCTCCTCGTTGCGGCGTTGCGGATCACTTCGTGGCTACGATGATTGCTCCGTCTACCTGTTCGTTTATTTGTGCAATGTTCGTTTTGTAAACGTTAGATCAAGGGAATGACTGACGATGTTACATAATTGTTAAATGAATACGTATAAATATACAACACGATAAATGAAAATTCAATAGAATTTCTATAAAAAAATCAAGAAATTTATCGCCAGGTCTTTTTGCGAATTAAACCATATGTGGCATGGCGTTTATACGGTTTATTATAGCTTGATTAGCACGTTTTTTGGAGTGATAGGAGTTGGAGATTATGGAACGGTATATCCAGATTTGAGTGTATTTTATACAGCAAGCAATGTGTAGACTCGTTTACAAATGGATGCGGGGATTAGATATGCATGTACATGGGTGCCTTTACTCTGATTCGTTTATTTTATTACATTCGGTAGATTTCATACGAAATGTTATAGAGAACACGTAAAAGAAAAAAGCGCTGCTCTATGGTGGGAGCAACGCAATTATAATAGTCCTTTATTGATGGTACTGACATTTTGTTATTGAGGGTTTAATGATTCATTATCTTTTGACGGATGAGCAATGCTATAGAATCGGGACTAAAACATGACATATGAAATCTGATTCTTAATCACGCGTGCTCCTGTACGAGACTACCGACGAATTCGGCGAATACGTCGTTGCCGAATAATAAACCTTTCTCGCTCAGGCGATAGCCTTCCTCAGTCGGCTCTAACAGGTCGTCTTTCAGTAGACGGGTGATTTGCTTGTGGAAGACCTGGTCGAGTTCTTGTCCATCAAATTGGCTGGCAAAGCGTGCTTTGGATACACCTTCGAGCATACGCAAGCCGACCATCATGAAGTCCTCCATCGCTTCGTCTCGATCAATTTCGGAAGCGTCCATTCTTGGCAATGCAGTTGCAGCGGCTTCATTATAAGGGTTAACACCTTTGATATTGATATGGCGTTTGCCACCTACATAGCCGTGTGCGCCTGCGCCGAGGCCATAATAATCTTCATTGCGCCAGTAGGTCATATTATGCTGACTACCGAAGCCTGGCTTCGCAAAGTTACTGATCTCGTATTGCTCATAACCGGCTGCTTTCATCTTTTCCATCAGCAGCAGATACATCCCCAGTTCCACTTCTTCATCAGGTAGTGGCAACTGATTTTTTTGGAAAAGGGTGTGGAACAAGGTGTTCTCTTCTACTTTTAAGCTATAGATCGAATAATGAGGCAAATCCAGTTCCAACGCACGATCTACGCTGTAGGACAGCATATCCAGTGTCTGATTAGGCAGTCCGAACATCAGGTCGATCGACAGGTTATTCAAACCGACTTTACGTGCATTTTCAAGGCTACGGTAAACGTCATCGGTATTATGAATCCGTCCGATGCCGGTGAGTAGTTCATTTTGGAATGCCTGTACGCCAAAGCTCACGCGGTTCACACCGCCAGCTTTCATGATCGCAAGCTTATCTGCATCCGTCGTTCCCGGGTTCGCTTCCATCGTAAATTCGATGTTGTCAGACCAGTTTGGGAAATGGCGACGCAGGCTTTGCAGGAAATATTCCATTTCTTCATTTTTGAGTACAGTTGGTGTACCGCCGCCTACAAAGATCGTATCAATGATACCAGGCGGTGTTTGTGCCACCGTATATTCCATCTCACGATCGAGTGCCCGTAAGTAATCCATCACGGGCTGATCCTTTAGAACGTAAGAATTAAAGTCACAATAAAAACACTTATTCGTGCAAAACGGAATGTGTACATATATGGCACGGGGCGCGTCTTGGTTAATCAGTGTATTCATGACCGGTTTCCTCCCCGTCAGTCTATTGTAAACCCGGCTTATCGTACCGGGGACTGTTCAATTTGATTGGTATTCTTTCATTTAATAAAAACATATCCTGCTTAATCTTAATAGGTGATCGACACCATGACTTGGACTTATTCGTTCTATACATCACAATGAACGATAAATGGACAAAAGGGAAAGCTCATGACTGAGCCTTCCCTGCATCATCCATCCTACATACCTGAACTTCCAACACTTCTGCATCGGAATCTGGCTTATGTTATGACTATGCCCATTTCAGCTCATTTAGCTTAGCGGCATTCATTACCTGTCTTCATATCAGGATCATCTGCTACACAGCATTCCTGTATGAAGCTTCACTATTCTAATCGTCGATACGCAGTACCGCCATGAATGCTTCCTGTGGAACTTCAACGTTACCGACTTGCTTCATGCGCTTTTTACCTTCTTTTTGTTTTTCCAGCAGCTTACGCTTACGGGAAATGTCACCGCCGTAACACTTGGCAAGGACGTTTTTACGCATCGCTTTAACCGTTTCACGAGCGACAACTTTTGTGCCGACCGAGGCTTGAATTGGAATTTCGAACATCTGACGTGGAATCAGCTCGCGCAGCTTCTCACAGATGATACGTCCGCGATGGTATGCACGATCACGGTGAACGATGAAGGACAGTGCATCCACCTGTTCGCCATTAAGCAGAATGTCCATTTTCGCCAGATTCGAGCGACGATAACCGGATAGCTCATAGTCAAATGAAGCATAGCCTTTGGTGCTGGATTTGAGTTGATCGAAGAAATCGTAAACGATCTCGGACAATGGAACCTGATACGTAATCGTTACACGCGTTGTATCCAGGTACTCCATGTTGATGAACTCGCCACGTTTACCCTGACACAGCTCCATAACGGTTCCTACATAGTCGTTCGGTACGATGATCGAAGCCTTCACGTAAGGCTCCTCGACATACTCGATACGTCCGACTTCTGGATAGTTCGACGGATTATCAATAATGATCTTCTCGCCATTGGTCAGTGTAACATGGTAAATAACGCTTGGTGCCGTTGTGATCAGCGGAATATTGAATTCACGCTCAATCCGTTCCTGGATAACGTCCATATGGAGCAGTCCAAGGAATCCGCAACGGAAACCGAATCCGAGTGCACTCGATGACTCTGGCTCGAAGCTGAGCGAAGCATCATTCAGCTGTAGCTTTTCCAGTGCTTCACGCAGGTCGATATAATCTGATGATTCGATCGGATACAGACCGCAGTACACCATCGGGTTAATTTTACGATAACCTGGCAATGGCTCCGCCGTTGGTCTTTTTGCCTCCGTGATGGTATCCCCGACACGCGTATCGCCAACCGTTTTGATACCGGCAACGATAAAGCCAACATCGCCTACATTCAGTTCATCTACAATCGTCATACGCGGCATGAAGGCACCGACCTCGATAACCTCGAACTCTTTGCCTGTTGCCATCATTTTGATCTTGGAGCCTGCTTTGATCTTGCCATCCACAATTCGGGAATAGATAATAACACCCTTGTATGGATCGTAATGCGAGTCAAAGATCAGCGCTTTCAGTGGATTGGACGGATCACCTGTTGGCGCAGGTACTTTCTGTACAACCTGCTCCAGAATTTCCTTAATCCCAATCCCTGCTTTGGCAGATGCGAGTACTGCTTCACTTGCATCCAGACCGATCACATCTTCCACTTCCTGCTTCACCCGTTCAGGATCAGCACTTGGCAGGTCGATTTTGTTGATAACCGGCAAAATTTCCAGATTGTTATCGAGCGCCAGATACACGTTAGCCAGTGTCTGCGCTTCGATGCCTTGTGCTGCGTCTACAACGAGTAGCGCGCCTTCACAGGCTGCCAGGCTTCGGGATACTTCATACGTAAAGTCGACGTGCCCTGGTGTATCAATCAGATTGAGTAGATACTCCTCGCCATCATCGGCTTTGTATGTCAAACGAACCGCTTGAAGTTTGATTGTAATGCCGCGTTCACGTTCGAGCTCCATTTGGTCGAGTACTTGCTCTTGCATCTCACGCGAAGTGAGTGCACCCGTGTACTCCAAAATGCGGTCAGCCAGTGTCGACTTCCCATGGTCAATATGCGCAATAATCGAGAAATTGCGAATCTTCTTCTGTCTTGCTGAAATATCAGTCATGCCTTACCCCCAACATAAGCCTGAAATATAATGCTGATGGTCCGGTCCTGTATAAAAGGTTAACCATTCCCATTAATCAATTCATTATAGCAGTTGGTCGTGAACCCAGCAATCCCATTGGAAGAACGAAATAAAGTCATTCCTATTCTCCGTTGGATGCAGATCGGAATTACACTTCGCGAATCATCCATACATGCTCAATGCCATCCTCCATAAAAGGCACCGAAAAAATGCGATAGCCCAGCTTTTCATAGAACGGCGCCGCCTGACTTTGTCCATGTAGCTGAAAATGGTGTAGCCCTTGCTCCATCGCTAGCTGCTCTAATCCGTTAATGAGTACCCGTCCCAGACCATACTTGCGGAATTCAGGAAGTAAGCAGATACGTTCCAGCTTAGCTGTACCATCTACCAGACGCCAGCGCCCTGTACCAGCAAGCTGTCCGTCATAATACACCAGCACATGTGTACATCGTGCATCCAGATGATCATAGGCATCATATTCATCCTCTAGCGGTACACCCTGCTCCTCTACAAACACACGCTGCCGAATATTCTTGGCTAGCTCTAGCTGCTCCGTCGTTGTCACAGGCTTCAGTTCAATTCCAGTTGTTCGGTTCATGGTTTTCTTCCTTCCCTCTGCTTAAATTCTAGATCAGTTATCAAAATTTAAATTCTCTCGCAATTCCAGCGTTTGGCACTATAAATGCAAGGTGAAATGAAAAATGGATTGAAATAAGATTATTTTATGTTAATTTTGTTGCAAATACAACATAAAGCATGATCCTTAATTCCTCGTATGTATTCGAAAATGTAAAATAGATCGACATAGGGTATGTTGGTGTTGTGCTTCTAATCATAGTTGTAATGAAAGCCTTGGAATATTTCGAGTAGAAACGAACAGCAATTTATATTGCAAAAATGAATAGACCATGATAATATATTTAGAGTTGTGAGTCTTAACGATGATTCGTATATGCTTTACAGGAGGTGAATGTAATGCCTAACATTAAATCCGCGGTAAAACGTGTGAAAACTAGCGAAAAGCGTCGTGCTCTGAATGCGGCTCAAAAGTCCGCTCTGCGTACTAGCGTGAAATCTGCTGACACTGCACTCGTAAATAACGATGTTGATGCTGCTAAAACAGCAGTTGCTGCTGCTTCCAAAAGCTTGGATAAAGCTGTAACTAAAGGTCACATCCACAAAAACGCAGCAGCCCGTAAAAAATCTCGTATGGCTAAGAAATTGAACGCACTTTCCAGCCAAGCGTAATTGCTGCCTGTTCATAAACCCCCCATCGACTTTGTCGGTGAGGGGTTTATTTTATAGCTATGACCTTGTTACAGATGGATATACATAACGGATATTGAAGTATAAAAAGCCTGCGACGTAGAATAAACTGATATAACTCAGTCGAATCTACTTCGCAGGCTTTTTCTCAATTTACTTTTGCCTGGTTTATTAGATTTATCGAGCTTACCAAGTTTATGACGTCTGCACTCTTCTATCTGATCTACAGTGAACAGTACATAATTTAGCAGGTTCAAAGTGTAGACACACTGATTAGCCCAAATGCTAACACCATAGGCTATAGCCTATGCTCCTAAACGTAGCAAAAACATTTCCAATCCCAACACCTTATCAATCGCACCTGTTTTCATCTGATAATCCAGACGCGCTAGATGCGACAGAATCGAGCGCAGCTTACTCGCTTCAAATCGACGCGCCTGCTCTCCAGCAATTTTCACTGCATAGGGATGCAAACTAAGCTGTGAAGCGATCTGCTGCTGAGAATAGTTCTGACCAGCTAGCTCCTTTACCTGTAACATAATGCGGAATTGACGAGCGATGAGTGCAGCGATTTTGATCGGTTCCTCACGTTGCTTGAGCAGATCATAAAAAATGGTCAGTGCCTTTTCTAGCTGTACTGCCGCAATCTTCTCTACCAAAATAAACACATTTTGTTCCGTACTGCGCGCCACGAGCTTTTCAACATCCTGCTCAGTAATCGTACCGCCACGTCCAGCATGCAGACAAAGCTTATCCATCTCTGCGGATAAAATGCCTAGCGACGTGCCTGCAGATTGTACTAGCGCTTCTGCTGCAGACTTGGAGCATTCACATTCTTGCTTTTTCGCGTGCCGAATCAGCCATGTGAGTAGCTCGTCTGCATTCATCGGCTGGAATGGAAGCAAACAGGCTTTGTTTTTCAGTGCCTTGACGACCTTTTTACGTTCATCCAGCTTCTCTGCATTAACCCAGAATAATAAGATGGAATAATCAACGGGCTGCTCCATATATTGAAGTAGCGCTTCTGCACGATGCTCGATTTTCCCATTGTCCTTGCCTGCTGCCAACACCGACGAATCTCGAATAATAATCACTTTACGAGGCACCATAAATGGAATCTCTTCCGCTTCCTCCAGTACCGTTTCCAGCGGTGTCTCGGATAGATCATAGCGGAACAACGCAAAATCGCGATGCTCTGGTTCAATCAAATGCTGAATCGTAAAATCCACAAACTCATTCATTCTGTATTTTTCCGCACCATAGCAGACGTAGATCGGCGCGGGATTATTGTTTTGGATATCTTTACTTGCCGTTTTCAAATCCATCCCTGTGTTCCCCCTGACGTTCAGTACATCCATTGTAACGGAAAAAGTAAATGCCGGAAAGGGCACGCTCAACAACAAAGGACCTCCCGAATTGACTCGGAAAGTCCTTTGTTGCAGCAATATGCTGTATTTTGTTGGATGAACCGGATGCCAGAAACATACAGTGTGACTGGTGCTGCTCTGTTGCTCTGGCTTCAACACGTTCATTCGTTTCCATACCGCTACAGGTTCCTCAGAACAACCAAACGCTGCGAAGCTTAGTTGCCCACTGTAATCTTGTACGTTTTGTTAATGCCATTTTCGTTTACCTGGTACGTAAATATCTTGCCGTCGTCAGACCATTTGCCAGCAATCCAAGATCCTTTTAACGGGATCGAAGATACGACACTGCGGCCATTCACATTATCAGCAGCGATACTATCCAGGCGAAGCATATTATTCGTTGTCAGAACTACGGTGTAATCCTGAGATGGCGATTTCCACTCCTGCTCCGTCTTCGGCGAATTCACACTTGCTGAACCAGCAGGTGTACTTCCGTTATTGGACGGTGGCGTTGTTGGTGTGGAATTGGTGGCTGGTGGAGTCGTTCCAGAAGCTTCTGGCGTGCTCTCCGGCGTGTTACCATTCGCTGAGCCATCTGACGGTGCAGATGTTGAAGAATCAGTAGAGCCGTTTGTCTCACCTGAATTGGTTGATTCAGGGTTAGTCGTGCTCGAATCCGATTGCTGTGTAGTGAACGAACGTGCTGTATCTGAGCCATTGCCCTCCACATTGCCAGTCGAAGATGAACCAGGGTCGGTCTGCTTCTCTGGTGTGGTGCCTGTCGAGCTACCTTTGTCTGTAGAAGACGATTTGCCACTATCCGTAGTCGATGGAACCCCGCCACGGTTACCCGAGGACGGTGCTTGCTGCCCAGTATCATTACCTTTCGACTCACTTTTCGGAGGAGTCGATTTCGTGCTATTTTCCTGTTGCTCCGGCTTGGAGTTGTCAGGAGTAGCCGTCGATTCTTTTCCGTCAGAAGGCTCATTGGATGAACTTTCTGTACCCGTTGCATTGGACGAGTCCTTGTCTGTACCCTTTGGTTCCTTATTCGTAGTCGAATCAGTAGCATTAGGTGTAGAACTTTGTTCAGGATCTGTATTCGTTATCTCTGGTTGACCGACGCTTCCTGACTCCTTATAGCTATAAGGTGAAGTCTCAGGGCCAGCATCTGTAAGCGTCTTAGGCTCATAGCTAGCGATTGAAATACCAAGCACAACCCCTGCTGCGACAATCCCCCCGATCGTGCGCACAGGGAGTCGATCGCGCCAGTTGCCACGCTGACGGCGGCGTTCAGCCACTTCATCGGTACCTTGCTGCTGACGTTCCATAATGCCAATCTCGGCTGCACTATCCGTACGACGCTGAGCATCAAGCTCATCGAGCTGAGGCAATATAGCATCAACAAGACTGTATCTCGGCTTCACATCCGGTAACTTCTCCAGACGCAACGACAATGCGGTCATTATGCGAAAAGTCTCGGCTGCATCCGAGTGTTCATCCATATAACGAAACAACTCCTTGGCATCTTCTCCGTTCAAGTCCCCGTCCAAATAGCGGCTCATCCATTCTTCCGCTACTTCACGTTTCATCCAATCAATCCTCCTTTCTCATAGTCTGCTAGCAGACTTTGTAGTTGTTGGCGGGCGCGAAATAAATACGATTTGACTGTGTTTAGAGGTAAATCCAAGCAATCCGCAATTTCGTTGTAAGAAAGATCCTGAATATAGCGCAGTACAATCACGGTTCGGTGGTGCTCCGGTAGCTGATTAATAGCCTCCCTTACATCATTGGAGGTATACGCCCGCATAACGGAATGCTCCACATCATCATGACCTTCAAACACCATTTCATGTTCTTCAATCGAAACCGTCGGCTTGTTGCGACGGAATTTATCAATACAGATATTCGTAACGATCCGCTGTACCCATGTTTTAAATTGTGCTTTTTCTTCGTAGGAACCAATTTTGGTATAGATGCGAATTAACGCTTCCTGAGCCGCATCCAGAGCATCTTGTTCATTGTTCAAAATGTAGTAAGCTGTTTTGTACACATGATGTTCTATCTCTCTTAATAGGGTGATTAGAGCATCTCGGTCTCCCTCTTGGGCGGCCTTGATGAGTCCCTGCTCCACCACGGAGGATCCCCCTCTCCTTACAACTTCTAGACGCAGGAGGCGCCCAGATTGTTGCAGTGTTTGTTAAATTAATTTTATTTTATTGATTAAACTCGGAAAGTGCAGTAAATCTCTTTATCAACACTTACCCTATGTAGAAATCATACGAATCCGGGATGCGTTTGGACTACTATTTATCAACATCGGGTCCGGTCATATGTAAAAACAAAGAATAGCTGTACTTAGGATACCAAAAACCGCTCTATCCGTCATCTTCTGGCTGACTTGCTCCTATAGCAAGCCGATTTCTATACAGGTGTTTTATAGACATGAATTTATTTAAAAAGGAGATATCGTCTTGTAAAGTAAGCCTACTTCAAACGTAAACTTGAAGCGAATATGGACATATATGACTTTTACCATATCAAGTAATCGTATCTATAGGTAGTGATACCAGCGCTTTGTAAGGACAATAGCCCCATGCTACGCGATGAACCATTTATACTCATATTCCAAGCATGTATATGCTTGAATATAGATACGATCATCTTGATCTAATTCTGGAGTTGCTATAGTTGATTATTAATCATTCCCAAGCCATGCTTCTACCTATTAGCCTCGCTATTCACTCTAGCATGGAGCGTATCGACATATGTCCACGATGATCAATACGAAGCTGGATTTCTCCCTGCTGATCTGTACGAGCTATTGCCGAATGAACTTCTTCAAGCCGATCTAGTACTTCTGGCTTCGGATGACCGTACCGATTGTTCACACCAGCTGAAATAACCGATAAGCCCGGTTGCCAATAAGCAAGCCACTCGGCTGATGTAGAGGTCTTGCTGCCATGATGTCCTACTTTTAACACATCCATTTTCATTGCTTGATGCGATTGCCCGTTCCAATCCACAAGCTTCGTCTGTTGATCCTGTAGTTCATTTAATATTGACTTTTCCTCTGTTGTGTCCGCATCACCTGTGAATAAAATATGTCGATCGTACAGGGTAAGCATGAATACAATAGAATGTACATTTTGATCTTCACGCACGGGTAGAGGTAAGGATGCGTTAGGCACAATTTGGTTCTGCCCAGATACATGGGATTGAAGGACATTCGATTGAGCTATACCGGATTGTAATACGCTTGCTGTTGACGCTTTTGATCGTGGTGGTTCTTGTGCGAGACTCTGCACTATTTCGTCCGGTTGTGAAGATGAGCGTGCTGGCGCAAGAAACTCAAGGCGGGTATACGGATCAGGCTGCATCGTCATTCCAGCAACTGGTACATACATCGGAATTTGCTTATCCAGTAAGCGCCTTATCATGTCATCTCGTTGATGATTATCCGGCATCGTTCCGTTAAACAAAAATTGACGTACAGGTATGCCTTCTATGACCGCTTCAAGTCCGCCCACATGATCCTGATCCCAATGTGTAGCGATGACAGCATCAAGTTGATGCACACCGCGTTGTTTTAGCAGTGGAACAAGAAGTTTATTACCAACCTCATAGGGTTGTTTACGCTGGCGCCATTCTTGACCAGACGGACGAAAATTCACTGTTCCACCACCATCAACAAGAATATGCTTGCCTGCCGGTGTCGTAATCAGTATGCTATCGCCCTGTCCAATATCTAAAAATTGTATAAGTCCATCTTGTCCATGATGAGGTGCGTTATACCAGTAACCAAGTAGTAATAATAGAGCTAATCCCATTACAGGTACAGCTATTAATCGGTGCTTGGTCCACGGTATATGCCAGTGCAAGCCTCGTTGGCGATATAGCTTCCAAAATGGAATACTGTCTCGATTCGGGTTGAATGAGGTAGGATTCTCGTCGATATCCGTGTTATTTGCGGATTCATATTCGGTTCTATCGCTTCTTTTGTCTCTGGTTCTATCCAAATCTGTTTCCTTGATATATGGATGCTGGGCTACGGACTTTGCTTGCCTTGCATATTGAGGATCATCACCATGTTGATATAGCCAGTGTTGCAGATCGCGCATACAACGAAATGCAATATACAGCAGTCCATAATAACCGAGTATGAGCCAAAGTCCGGGAGATGCCCAGATCGTCAGCATACCCGGCATCGCATCCAGCCAATCCACCAACCGAAAACACCAATCGTTGCGCCAGGATACACAGCCTCCTAATGTTAAGCCTACAGGCAGCCAGACATAACTTAATACGAGTGCTAATGAACCAATCGGCAATACAAGCAGACCTGATATCGGTACAAGAATAAAGTTCGCCAGAAACGAAAGTAAAGAAAACTGATTGAAATAATAAATGGTGAGTGGAAAAGAAATGAACTGAGCTACCAAGGTAACGGCTACAGCCGATGCGATACGCTGGGGAAGTCTTTTGAGTAATGCATGTAATAACGGTACATAAATTAGCAGTCCAGCAGTAACCGCAAACGATAACTGAAAGCTCACATTAAGCAAATAATACGGCTCATAGATCAGCATTACCCAGCCTACCAGACATAATATATGTAGCCCATCCTTCAGCTTACCGCGACTTGCTAAATATAAGCCAATCATCCCCATCAGACCTGCGCGAATTGCTGACGGCGAAGCCCCTGTCAATAGTACATAAAATGGCAATAATATCATCACGATCATACAGGCAGCTTCTTTTGTTAGTCCAATCCGCCGAAGCAGCCATAATAATAAGCCCACATAGATCGCAATATGTAAGCCAGAAATAGCTAATATATGAGTCAATCCCAACCGTGAAAAGGCAGCAAATGATTCTGGATCAATATCATCAGCATTGCCAATCAATAGCCCCTTCATATACCCTTGATCGGCTTGCCAAAAAATACGTTCGATTTGTCCACCTAATTGCTTGCGAAAATGATCATTCCAGCCCAGCATCGTGAGCTTCATCTTTGTCCATATAGATAAATCAAGCTCTGCTGGACGAAGCGCATCAGCGCCCTCTACTTTTAGTATCCAGTGAATATACTGCGTGCGTAAATATTCTTGATAATCAAAAGTGCCAAAATTACGTGCCACCCCTGGCTCTTGCCAATTTCCAGTCACACTAATCTGATCACCCTGCTTCCAGCTTGCTGCTCGCTCAAGTTCCTTTTCCGCCGCAAGCTTGAGCTGAATCATGATCGTCTCCTGCTTCCTGAGTACGATCGAAGACGTGGGACGAACAGATGAATCGGTAGAACTCCCTTGACCTGACTTTGAATAGGAAGATTGAATAGCATGAAGCCGCAATGGAAAACGAACCCGGTCTCCGTCGATATCTATGCTACCTGTAATGACGCCTGTAACGTCTACCTGTTGTTCTACCATATCTGCAATCGGTTGCTTCAGCTGCATAGGCAATTGACTTATATTACGCACATCATTCCAATGCCAGTAAGCAGAAGCTACGAGGAAGATGAGTAGCGTGATCCCTATAGCTCGTATAGCGATTACGGATGATTGCATTGGCGAACGCTGGGAACGAATACGGATGAATTGCCTCAGCAATATACATCCGAGTACAGTCAACACCATAATCCCACACCATACAAACCAAAAAGAACTCCCCTTCATCAAAACTGCGCTTGCACTACCTGTTATCCATGCGATACATAACACCACCAGCGGACGTGTATGCATCATAATAAAGAACTCGCTTTAAGAATAGATATTTTGGGACACTCGTTTGCTATGTAATTATCCTTTTCTATTGTAATGAACATAGGTAGTTAGATTCCCTTCAATTTATGTATGTGATACCCCTGCATTCTTCGATACATGATGCTCTTTGATCTGTGACTCTATTACTGTATACATCAATACAGCTACCGTTCCGTATGTCTACAACAATTCTCAACAACTTTCTATACCAATTCTTTGCAACAAAAAACCGCTATCCTTAGACGCCACTCATGCCAAAAGCATAATAACGTTCCAGAATAACGGTTCTTCCATTATCGTATGTGTGGGATTACGTAGTACGGTATGGCTATACTCATTTAAAAGTGAAATAGAGCAGCGCCCCACTCCGGTCTCATTCATTGAATTATAGGTGAATAGCGAACGCTGCCAGCCTATTCAACTTGTTTTATAAAAGCTCATGGGTGACTGTCTCACGTGGTGGTTCATACGTGTGTAACTGACGGAAAACGATCCCTTTCTGGCTCATCATCTCGTGTACCTTACTGCTATCCTTCGGATAGCTTCTGTGATAGACGATCTCGATCACACCGCTATTGGCAAGCATGTTAGCACATGTCCAGCATGGCTCATCTGTGACATACACGGTCGAACCTTCACGATCAGCACGATCGGTAAATAGTAGTAAATTCTGCTCCGCATGAATGGTGCGAATACAGCGCTGCTTTTTAACCATCGTTTCCACACCATCGACACGTACAATTTCGACTTCCTCAGAGATCATACATCCTGCTTCAGAGCAGTCGAGCACGCCCATCGGTGCACCATTATAGGCTGTACCGAGTAGCTTTTTCCCCTGTACCAGAACAGCACCTACATGCCTTCTTGGGCAACGTGAACGGGTAGACACCATGTGGGCGATGTCCATAAAATAAGTGTCCCAATCTTTGCGCATTTGCCTTTCCCCCTCGTATCATTACAGCTTGACATATGGTAGCATTTTGGCAAGCATCTTACTACCAATCCCTTTTACATTATCCAGATCATTCACATTACGAAATGGCCCGTGTAGACGGCGATAGTCGATAATCGCCTGTGCCTTTTTCTCGCCGATACCTGGTAGCTCGGTCAGTTCAGCTAATCCGGCTTGATTAATGCTGATCTTACCATCCTGAGCGTCAGCTACACTAGATCCAGGCGAGCTTTCCGAAACGATCTGCTGTGCATTTCCGTTAATCTCATTCCTACTCTCTATCATAGCACCATCCACAGGTTTGGGGTTAGCTTCTGTTGTGGCTGGTGGCAAAGTAGATGGAGCACCCGAACCGGATGCCTTAGTAGTAGCATCGGAAGAAGCTTGTTGCGATATTCCAACATCTACTATATGTCCATTCTGTAGGCTTGAAGTAGCTGACCCCGCGTTTCCGCCCTCTGCAGATGTCTCGCTCGCACCTGCTCCGCTCGATTGCTGATTGCTCCCTGCTTCTAAACTCGTCCGATTTTCTTGTTTACTATGCTCAGAGTTCTCCGTCACTCCTTCATTTCCCTGCACCGATGCTGCTGCACGCTCATTCCATGTCTGCCAAGGCGATTCAGATTGTGGCGAGCGAATCCAGCCTGTAATCATTAATCCAATACCAAGCACTCCAAATAACACCATGCTTACCCACCATTTAAGCTTCATTTAGATACCCTCCTAATATATGTACGATATTTGTCCTTTCCTGGCTATAGCGCTATCAGCCGTTATATGCAAAACAACGCTCCGACTATCATGGGATAGCCGGAGCGTTAAGTGGTGCTTTCACTTTAAATTGCGGTGTATTTGATTTTAGTTAGCAACGATGTTAACCAGTTTGCCTGGCACAGCAACCACTTTGCGGATCGTTTTGCCTTCGATTGCTTTTTGTACAGATTCCAGTGACAATGCGAATTCTTCCATCGCTTTTGCATCCATATCTTTGGCAACATGGACACGCTGTACAATTTTGCCTGTGATTTGAACGACAATTTCAACTTCGGACTCGGTTGTCCAAGCTTCATCATATGTCGGCCATGGTTGATACGTAATACTACCTTCGTGACCGAGACGTGTCCACAGTTCTTCCGCGATATGCGGTGCCAGTGGGGACAGCAATTGAACGAAGTCCTCCATCGCTTCACGTGGCAGCTCATCGGCTTTATTCGCTTCATTCGTAAAGATCATCAGCTGACTGATCGTCGTGTTAAAGCGCAGTGCTTCCATATCTTCGCTAACTTTTTTGATCGTTTTGTGCCAAGTGCGTTTGAATGCATCATCGCCGCCGTTATCAACGATTTTCGGATTCAGGCTACCATCTTCGCTGATGAACAAACGCCATACGCGTCCAAGGAAGCGATACATTCCTTCTACACCATTTTCGTTCCAAGGCTTGGTCGCTTCCAGAGGCCCCATGAACATTTCGTACAGACGCAGTGTATCTGCACCATATTCGTTTACGATATCATCCGGGTTGATTACATTGCCGCGTGATTTACTCATTTTCTCGTTGTTGGTGCCGAGAATCATACCCTGGTTAACCAGCTTTTGGAATGGTTCTTTGGTTGGTACTACGCCGATATCGTACAATACTTTGTGCCAGAAGCGTGCATACAGCAAGTGAAGCACTGCATGCTCGGCACCACCGATATACAGATCGACAGGCAGCCAGTAATCAAGCTTCTCCTTTGAGCACAGCTCTTGATCGTTTTTCGGATCAATATAGCGCAGATAATACCAGCAGCTACCTGCCCATTGTGGCATTGTATTGGTTTCACGACGTGCTTTCATGCCTGTTTCGGGATCAATCGTATTTACCCAATCGGTTGCATTCGCAAGTGGCGATTCTCCTGTCCCAGAAGGCTTGATTTCTTCCAGATCTGGCAACAACAGTGGCAGGCTATCTTCCGGTACAGGTTTGATCGTACCATCTTCCAGATGTAGAATTGGAATCGGCTCGCCCCAGTAGCGCTGACGGCTGAACAACCAGTCACGCAGACGATATGTGGTTTTGCCTTCGCCTTTACCTTGCTGCTCCAGCCATTCGATAATCGTAGGAATCGCTTGCTCCGTTGTCATGCCATCCAGCATACCGGAATTAACATGCTTGCCTTCGCCTGTATAAGCTTCCTTCGTCACATCGCCGCCTTCTACAACTTCGATGATCGGCAGCTCGAACTTCTGTGCAAATTCCCAGTCGCGTGTATCGTGAGCTGGAACAGCCATAATTGCGCCTGTACCGTAAGCAGCCAGTACATAATCGGCAATCCAGATTGGCAGCTTCTCGCCATTCACCGGATTGATCGCATACGCGCCTGTGAATACGCCTGATTTATCCTTATTCAGATCAGTACGCTCCAGATCGCTCTTGTGCGAAGCTTTTTCCTGATAAGCTTTGATCGCTTCCTGTTGATCCGCTGTGACAATCTTCTCTACGAGTGCATGCTCAGGCGCAAGTACGCAGTACGTTGCACCGAACAGCGTATCCGGGCGAGTCGTAAACACGCGAATCTGCTCTTCACTACCTTCAATATCAAAAGTTACCTCCGCACCAGTCGATTTACCGATCCAGTTACGCTGCATGTCTTTGATACTTTCCGCCCAATCCAGTTCTTCCAGATCATCCAACAGGCGATCGGCATATTCCGTAATTTTCAGCATCCATTGACGCATCGGACGACGAATAACCGGGTGTCCACCACGCTCACTTTTCCCATCAATGACTTCTTCATTCGCAAGTACGGTACCTAGGGCTGGACACCAGTTCACTGGAATTTCAGCGATATAGGCAAGTCCCTTTTTGTACAATTGCAGGAATATCCATTGTGTCCATTTATAATAGTCCGGGTCAGTTGTACTGATCTCGCGCTCCCAATCGTAGGAGAAGCCGAGTGATTTGATCTGACGACGGAAGTTGTTTACATTTTTCAGTGTAAATTCACGCGGATGGCCGCCATTGTCAATCGCATACTGCTCCGCCGGCAGACCGAACGCATCCCAGCCCATTGGATGCAGTACGTTAAAGCCTTTCATCCGTTTGTAACGGGAAACGATATCCGTAGCTGTGTAGCCTTCTGGGTGACCTACGTGCAGACCTGCTCCCGATGGATACGGGAACATATCGAGTGCGTAAAACTTCGGTTTGTCCTGTTCCTCCGTTGTTTTAAAAGTCTGATGCTCATCCCAGTAGCCTTGCCACTTGGGTTCAATCTCCAGTGGACGATAGCCCTGTGGAGCTGCATGATTATCTGTCGTCATACATGTTCCTCCTTCAAATAATGTAAGTATGTTGGTTGCGATTATTGGTTATACCGTATGTGCCCGTTGCTACGCAAAGCATAAAAAAAGCCCCTCATCCCCAGCGTATAATCGCTAGGGACGAGAAGCTGTTCTCGCGGTACCACCCTAGTTAGCGAACGGTATGCTTCACCCTTCACTCCCTTAGTTACCTGATAACGGTAGGAAGCCGATGTGGTTTGGGATAACTAGGCTTCGGTACCCATGTACTGAAAATCCACTGTCATTCTTGCCACATATCTCCAAGGCGAGTTCATACCCGTATCATATCGGCTCACACCAACCGCCGACTCTCTATGAATGCTTACTGGTACTACTATTCCTTTTCACTGAGTATTACATATGTCCGAACATCACTTGCCCGGTTGTAACAATGCTTCCATTGTAAAAAAGTTAGCGAATAAAGTCAATGGAAGAAATGTGAGCGAGCTTCAATCCTTCGATATATCCACGTCGCCTGAGCTTGTATTCACCTTCAAATGATACTTGGCTTGACCCTGCCCTATCGTTCCAAGTACGTTATGCTCTGAGCGATTCTGGAACTCCATATTATCAAGATCAACATCAGCGGAGCCTGAATCGCTGTCCGATTGGACTTGTAAGGAATCGGTATTACCAGTTAACGTGACATCCACATCTCCACTGGATGTGGTCAATTGTACATTAGGCGACAGTTCACTTTGCACGTAACTAATATCACCGGAGGACGTTTGTAAGTCAGATTGTTGACCTTTCAATTGCTCAGAATCCACGTCACCGCTAGTTGTTTGCCATTTGGCATTGCCCATTGTATTGTTACGACCCGTCAGATCGCCACTACTTGAATTGATCGTTGCTTGCCCTTGAATATTCAATCCATTCAGATGTTGATCGCCTGAACTGGATTCTACACTAAGCGTCTGTGCTTGTAGATCACTAAGCGTAATATCACCAGAGGAGGTAGCGACTGTTACTTGATCCCAATCCTTGGCCGGAACCGTCACTTTTAACGTGACTCCCTCATCCCATAATTGTATATTAAACATACTATTTGGCGCATTTAGCTCGATATGACCTGTCTGTCCATCCTGCGTCACATTAAACTCCGATTGATCTTGCCTATCATTACCACCTAGCGTAGCTACAATCTGATCTTGTCCACCAACCACAACCTCAATATCCGCTGCAGTTGTTTTGATATCCAGATTGCGGATCGCAGTAGCGGATAATGTCTTCTGCCCTTCAATCGGTGCATTGGACTTTCCAGACAAACGTTGGTATGCAAGCACGGATATAATAACCATGACGACAACCATAATAATGATCGGTAGATAGGTATTGCGCTTCAACGTCACTCATCTCCTTATCGTTCGTATACTGTTCTAATGATGTCTTTTTAAATATTCTTTTAGATGAGTACAGACGCTGCAAGCAGAATATGCCGTCCGGATAGGCTTTCTCTTATGTACTGTGGCGGCATGGATGATTTGCGTCTAGTCCGTTTATACACATGCAATCTAGTATTCATTTTCTTACCAGTCTACAGGAGTTCTCATCATTTGGACAGTTTCGTTCACCACCTGTATATCCTATATTAGAACAGATACGCGACTTATATCTCCGTCTACAGTCTGTATTATCTCTCATGCTAAAGTCTATATTTTATTAAAATTTGGTACAGGTTCGTTGTACAATAAGAACGAACAAGCTATCATATGTAACAATGCAACCTGGAATGAAGGAAAGGAGCGACGTTCACATGTCGACATATACAGAACAACAAGACGGTATATTTAAAACCGTTTGCTCATTAGATTGTCCCGACCAGTGTGGTCTGCTCGTGCATAAAGAAGCAGGTAAAATTGTCAAAATCGCTGGTGATCCCGAGCATCCAGTGACACGCGGTAATATATGCAATAAAGTTCGTCATATGGGAGAACGCATCTATGATAAGAAAAGATTGACTCAGCCGCTCAAACGCGTTGGCCCCAAAGGGAGTCGTCAGTTCGAGCCGATTAGCTGGGAGGAAGCGATCTCGACGATTACCTCTCAATGGAAATCATTGATTGCCGATCATGGCCCAGAAAGTATACTACCTTATAGCTTTTATGGAAATATGGGCAATATTAACGCAGAGGGAATGGATCGTCGCTTCTTCCACCGTATGGGTGCAAGTCAGCTTGAGCGTACTATTTGTACCGCAGCAGGTGGAGCTGGCTTCAAATATACAGTTGGTGGCAGCATCGGTGCCGACCCGGAAGATACGGTTCATACGAAGCTGTTCATTTTCTGGGGCATCAATGCGGTGAGTACCAATATGCACCAGATTACCATCGCACAGCAAGCCCGTAAACAGGGTGCTAAGATCGTCGTGATTGACGCACACAAAAACCAAACAGGTCGCCTGGCTGACTGGTTTATCCCGGTGCTCCCAGGTACCGATACTGCACTAGCGCTGGGGTTGATGCACATCTTATTCGCTGAAAATCGGGTAGATGAGGCATTTTTACAAGAGCATACGGTAGGTCATGAACAGCTACGTGAGCACGTCAAATCGTACGATCCAGCTACCGTGTCCGCTATTACCGGTGTACCTGTAGATGATCTGTACAAGCTTGCTCATATGTATCATGAAACTACGCCTGCGCTGATCCGCATCGGTAATGGCTTACAGCATCACGATAATGGCGGCATGAACACACGGGCGATCACATGCCTATCCGTATTGACTGGACAATGGCAGGTGCGTGGTGGTGGCGCAATCCGCTCCAACTCTGGTTATCTCGCCTTTAATACGGAAGCCCTTCAGCGTCCTGATCTGCTGGAGAAGCGTCATACACGCTCCTTCAATATGAATCAGCTAGGACGTGCGCTGGCACTGCAAGAGAAACCGATCCGTTCACTATATGTGTATGGTAGCAACCCAGCCGTGGTTACGCCCAAAGCAAGCCAGGTGCGAGAAGGACTTGCTCGTGAAGATCTATTTACCGTGGTACACGATCTATTCCTGACCGAAACCGCAGCCTATGCAGATATCGTATTGCCAGCCACATCGGCATTTGAAAATCATGACTTTTACACGTCATATTGGCATCTGTATATGCAGATTGCGGAGCCGGTTATTGAAGCCTATGGCGAGAGTAAATCCAATACCGAAGTGTTCCGCCTGCTTGCCGCAGCGATGGGATATGAAGATCAAGCGCTGAAGGATAGCGACGAAGAGCTTATCCGACAAGCGCTAGATTATCCGGCTAATCCAGGCTTAGCGAATATTAATTATGAAGCCCTTCGAGAACACAAATATATCAAAGCACATCGACCAACGATCTATCCTGATCGTCTGGCAACCCCAAGTGGCAAAGTTGAGCTGTATTCTAGCACGCTTGAAAGCATGGGACTGCCTGCTCTACCAACCTATATTCCCTTGCAGGAGCAAGAGGATGAGGGTTACCTGTACATTCCAGGTCCAGCACATAATTACCTGAATTCCACCTTCTCCAACAATGCCAAACACGCAGCCATGGAAAAGGCACCACGCCTATTTATGAATGAATCCGATGCAGAGCGCGAAGGAATCGCAGATGGCGAATGGGTTATTATCTCCAACACCAATGGCTCCTGTGAGCTACTAGCCTCTGTCGGAGAAACCGTACTCCCCGGCGTTGTTGTTAGCCAGGGACTATGGGCAGACACATCCGACAACAAACCTACTCATCTCGTCAATGCCCTGACCCCGGATCGCTTATCCGATATGGGTGGTGGCGCAACCTTCTTCTCCAGCCGCGTCCACATCCAAAAGCGCAGCGAAACGAGCCCAGATCCAGTAATCGCAGCAATCACATCGCTGTAATCGGAAGATACTGGTTCCATCGACATTACATTCAACACCAGACAAAAGCCCATCGAATTATGACTTAATTGCATAACGAACTATGATACAAATCAAAGCAGCCATCCTTCTACTCATCAAAGAAGGATGGCTGCTATTCTACTTATCTATTCAAGATTCGCTCTATCCGAGAGCGTTCCCTTATTTCTTCTCAGAGTGGTGTACTTCTCCTCACCAAGATTTCACCCGATCTACAACTCTACACAGCCTCAAGCTCAGTCGAAAGGCAAACCCGATTACGCCCATGCTCCTTCGCATAATAAAGCGCTCGATCTGCCTCCTGGAACATCGACTTCGCCGCATGCTGCGGATACAGGCTCACTCCGATCGACACTGTCAGTTGAAGCTGGCTTCCTCCATCTAGCTTGAACACATACTGCTCAATCTGCTCACGCATCTGCTCTGCTATACGCAGGGCCTCAGTCTGATTACTTAATGTCAAAATAGCTGCAAACTCTTCGCCACCCTTACGTGCGCAATAGCCGTGATGCCGAACAGAACTATTTAATAATTCAGCAACTTGAACAAGCACAATATCACCATTCAGGTGTCCGTACTGATCATTCACATGCTTGAAGTGATCAATATCTACAATTAGCAATGCAAAAGATTCATGTCGTTCTTCTGCCTGCTCCGTAGTCAATCGGAATAAACGATCAAACGAACGCGGGTTATAGAGTTTGGTCAAAAAATCATGATTGGCTGCTTCACGCATCCGAATAAAATTATCATCTGCACGCTGTAAATACCACATTAAATAATAAGCAAATAATCCGGCGAGGATAAAGAAGAGACCATACATCATATTCAGCGTGAATATCTCGATAAAAGCTCCGGCAATCGTTACGCATAACATATAGACGATTAACGTACCCGTCATGACACGTAGCCAGAGCCACAGCGATACGGGCTTACCGTACTTCATCATTGTAGCAGCAAGGATATAGGTGAACATACTATTCGCTAGTCCGATCCATGCCGTAAATTCAAATGAGCCCAGAAATAAACGGTAGATTCCGATCATGGATGCAGCAATCAAGCCGCCCCAACCTCCGCCATAATAAATAGCTAGCAAGATCGCTAGCTGTCTCAAATCAACAATCAGTGAATCGCTTCCGCTACGGATATTGATTGAAAAATAGCTCAGCATGACAAGCCCAATCAGTCCGCTAAACAAGCCACCCACCAAAGGGATCGCCCATCTCGTTTTACCTAACTTCTTATCCACAAGCTTCAAAATTAAATTGCCAAAAAACAAAGCTGTTGTCAAAAAAGTTAAATTATTAAAAAGTGTTTGGGTAATGGTATTCATATCGTCCACCCTATTCATTATAGTAGAGTGCAATTGCCGTTATGTATAATAGTTGAAGTCATACTGCATGTAGGATTGCACTATCGACACTCATTTGTTTGCAATGGTAGTAGCTTGTACACTTTAATATATCGGTTATTTTATTAGAAATTAAAGATATTGCATGAAAAAGCTTCTAATAATAACGCTTATCCGTCACTTGTATTCACCCAGTTACCGAGTTAGCTGTAGATGTAGCTTGTCACACTTTATTTTTGTATACTACAACATGTAGTTTGATGAAGTAAATCCGGCTCACGACCCTATAGACCGCAACCGGATTATTCCATGAGCCACACCTTCGCCCCATACAAAAGCTAATTATTTGATTGCCACAAAAAATAAACGCGCTGTCTCTTCACCTGGCTCATTCCACGTAAAGTCGGCATAACATTTCACATCGCGAAAACCAGCTTTGTATAGCTCTGTGCTCAACCATTCCTGTTCATATGAACGCTGCACATGCACTTCCTCAAATCGTTCATACAGTGAGTTCGATCCCTGCTCTGCACGAGCGAAAATGGTCAGATGATGCTCAATTTCGGTGCGTACCGCATCATATTCGCAGGTCCACAAATAAGAGACCGAGCGATCATCAAGCATGAAGGGTTGCTCTTCATCATAACGACGCAATGTGTTCGGATGATGCACATCAAATACAAATGTACCTCCCGGCTTCAAGCCACGATGGGTCGCCTGAAATGTACGTATGATATCTTCTGGCTCCGTCACATAATTCAGACAATCGCAAAACGAGATCACACTGTCTACCTGCTCAGGTAGCTCCCATTCCGTCATATTCTGGCAAATCCACTGTACCTGTCCATCCTGAAAAAGTCGATGTCCCTGTGGAGTTGCCTCCATTTTGTCACGTGCGATCGACAGCATATCAGAAGATAGATCAATACCGGTCACTTGAAATCCAGCATTCACCAGAGGAATCGTAATACTGCCTGTACCACAGCCCAGCTCAGCGACCTGACGTGGCATCCCATATTTATCCCATACCTCTCGGACAAAACGCAGCCAATCCGGATAGGGCATATCATCCATCAATTCATCGTACACATAAGCAAACTTGCGGTATGACACGGCTTCAACCGTCCTTCCTCATTGCCGATATCCGGCAGCTATATATAAAAATAGAAAGGCATGAACCGCCATAAAAGCCGTTCGTGCCTTTCCGTTTAAGTCCTGTATGGTCAGGCTTATTCACCTTGATTCGTTTGATCTGTTGACGTTGTATCCGAATCGGCTTTAGCGTCAATACTACTCGCAAGACGAGTCCAGTTCTGATCCTGTACCACAACGCCTTCCTTCATCAGCTTGCCAAGGGCACGCTTGAAGGCACCTTTACTAATGCCGAAGCGCTGCTTGATCACATCCGGCGGGGTACGGTCGGAATAAGGCATCGCCTTATCTTCACGCTCATTAATAAAAGCGAGCAGAAGCTCAGCATCCAGATCACGTCCGATCTCCTTACGCTGTAGCATGGACAGATTCACACGTCCATCCTCACGCACTTGAGTTACACGAACGCTCACTTTTTCACCTAGACGAAGCATACGAGTACGCTCATTCTGGTGAATTAAGCCGATTGCACCAAAACCAAGCACGCCGCCTTCGATCAGAACAAAACTACCCATTTGCAGCGGCTTGTATACCAGTGCATCAACCCATTCATTCATCCATGTGGATGGTGCGTGGAATACATGCTCGGACAACTCCTCTTCACCAGCCAGCTTCGCCAGTAGGCGTCCCTGACGATCATGCTGAAGCACCACGTACACATCGTCCCCCACTTGCGGACGAAGCTCAGGCTTTTCAGGCAGATCGCTCATTGGGAGCAGAAGCTGACGACCAAGACCCATTTCGAGAAATGCACCCAGACGTGGGTGTAAATCAGCGATTTTGAGCTTAGCCAGTTCACCTAATGTGATCAAAGGCTTTTTCATCGTAGCAGCAAGACGATCTTCCGTATCATGGAAAATAAAAGCCTCCACGGTCTCACCGATCTTGATCTTGCCTACGATCTCGCTATAATGCATCAACACTTCCTGCTCGCCATCGGTCAGAAAGAAGCCGTACGGCGATACTTCGCGTCCGATTTGTAGCGTAACAATTGTGCCTGCTTCTAGACTCATACGTTTTCCACCACTTTGGCATCAGACCAAAGGCGTTCAATGTTATAATATTCGCGCTCATCACGATGGAAGATGTGTACAACGACGTCTCCCAGATCCATCAATACCCAGCGTGCAGCGTTGACCCCTTCAATACCACGGATTGCCACGTCAGCTTCGTGAGCACGCTTGCGCACTTCACTAGCAATAGATTGCACCTGTGTATCGGAATTACCATGACAAATTACAAAGTAATCTGCCACAACTGAGATACCTTTCAAATCGAGTACTACCAAATCATGGGCTTTGATGCTTTCTACTGCGTCAACAGCGAGATGCATCACTTGTTCGGGATTTAATGCCATTTAGAGTTCTCCCTCCAATTCGAGTTGTTTGACCAGATCATTTCTAGATAATACGGTAAGCGGGTAAATAATTTGTCTGCGAGCGACAAGCAGGTTGATCGTGGAGTCAAATCCTGCGACCAGCGCTGCTTCTACGCTTGTTTCAGCTAGCCTGCGAATATGATCGACACCCGGATAATCGCGTCCCGGCTCAATATAATCGGCAAGGCAAATAATTTTCTCCAGCAGAGTCATACCGACCCGGCCGGATGTATGATAACGAATCGCGTTCAGCACTTCCTCATCGTCAATGCCGTACTCGGTCTGTGCTACATAAGCGCCAATCTCAGCATGCCATAGTGGCTTATCATAGAGCAGCAGCTCATCATTGAGCGCCTTCTCACGCAATAGCTGTTCCTGACGTTCAGTTGACCAATACTTGGCTACATCGTGCAGGATCGCTGCCAGATCCGCTTTGATCGGGTCAGCACCATAGCGCTTCGCAAGCAGCACAGCAGATTGCATGACACCTTCGGTATGGCGCCAGCGCTTCTCCGGCATTTGACCCGATACCGATTGAATCAGTTCATCGCGTGTCAGCTTCATAGATTCCGCTCCCCTTAATATATTCATACACATGATCGTGAACCATATAACGGATCGTTTGACCGTTGTGTAATCGTTCGCGAAT
>JAAIGF010249022.1_pt1 | contig 99632 bp, 80 predicted proteins | sample 6487441 | NCBI WGS metagenome assembly JAAIGF01 (sample SAMN13974129, study PRJNA590717) | phyllosphere metagenome | biome: pepper field; feature: multiple bacterial spot infested pepper fields; material: pepper leaves; isolation source: leaves from pepper fields | host: Capsicum annuum ... | reverse complement strand
CAAGAAAGAAACATTACATTATCCAGAAAAAAGAAAAACTATATTATAAGGATGGTTCCTCTACAGCCCCTTCAGGGCTTAATGAAATACACATCTTTAACCCCGGGCTCCGCCCGGGGCTGTTGATCCCACCCTTTCAGGGTGGAATGAATGTTTTTTTCTTTAAAGGATGTCCATGTCTACTGATTCAATCTTTTCAGGACTGCGTAGTTTTTGTCGGCGGCTTTGGGTTCACCGGGCTCTGCCCGGTGCTATGGTAATTCGCCCGCTTCGGGGCTGGAGGGTTGGAGCTGATGATTGGATGTTTTTCTGTTCAAAGGTATATCAAGAGCTATTAATTGAACATTCTTATGACGGAGGCCTTTTGTTGCGGACTTTCGGGTTCACCGGGCTGCGCCCGGTGCTATGGTAAATCGCCCGCTTCGGGGCTAGGGAATGTTTAAGTTTTAACGATGTGTTTTTTCTTACTACAAATGACAAACTTTCATAATAAAAGGTAAATCATAATGGAATGTTCTTAAAAAGGGATGCCGCCCTAGCCCGGATCGTCGCGGTTACCCCATAGCTGCGGATGGAAAGCGTTGGGAAGCCATGGGTTTGGTGAGGGAACGCCTGGTAAAGCAGTGGTGCGAGGAGTATGAGCAGAGAGCCGGAGAAAGCTCCTGAGAAAAGAAAATGTTCAAAGTGGAAGAGCGGGAAAGTTGGTAGGTTTTAAAATTGTGAATAGAAAGCTTGCTATAAATGCGGAGATTGTGCCCTCTAATGCGAATAGCCTTTATAAAATAATTTCGCGGAATATTTTCTACTTATATATAATGTGTAAATCTGCTGTTGGAATATACTTCATGATCATTAAATATATTGAAAGCCGCATTTTCTTATCTTTGCCGTTTCAAATAAAAAATTATGAGTATTCACATCAGTGCCCAAAAAGGAGAAATCGCCAAAGTTGTTTTGCAGCCAGGGGATCCGTTACGGGCCAAATATATTGCTGAGAATTTTCTGGAGAATGCAAAGTTGGTTAGCCAGACCAGAGGCATTTTATATTACACCGGTCTTTATAAAGGGCAGGAAATTACTGTTGGAGCCAGCGGAATGGGCTTTCCAAGCATCGGTATTTATTCTTTTGAGCTGTTTACGGAATATGAAGTAGACACCATTATCCGCATCGGAACCTGCGGTGCTTATACGACGGATTTGAAAGTCTTCGATATTCTGAATGTTGAACACGCCGCCAGCGAGAGCACGTATGCCAAGTTTGCCTGGGGTATTGAAGAGGAAGTTCTTTCGCACCAGGGAAGTATTTTCAGCATCATTAATGAAACGGCGAAAGAAATGGCTCTGACTGCCAAGGCGACCAATATCCACAGCAGCGATATTTTCTACAGAAAAGACCCCGCAGTTCCGGCGATTGCTACCCAATACAACTGCCCGGCCGTAGAAATGGAAGCTTTCGGATTGTTTGCCAACGCTCAATATCTGGGAAAAAACGCCGCCACGATTCTTACGGTTTCGGATATTATTCCGACCCACGAAAATATTTCGGCCGATCAAAGGGAAAAAGCTTTGAAGCCGATGATCGAGCTGGCTCTGGAATCGGCTATAAAAAGCCTGTAACCGAATTATCAAATCTATCATTCCAAACTTTTAAAAAGAGTGTTTTACTTTGTAGAGCACTCTTTTTTATTAACAAACACCTTATAAAAACCTCAGCCATAATTTTTAAAAAAAACCCTGCTGATCATCAACACCTTAAACAGATCGTGATTAAGAACATAAAAACATACCTAAAAAAAACAATATATTTAACCCCTGAAATAAGTCAAACTATTTTGAAAAATTTTTCAATTCTAATAGCCAACTATAACAATGGCCAGTTTTTTAGAGCATGCTATGAGTCGATCATTGCTCAGACTTTTACAAATTGGGAGGTGATTATTGTGGACGACTGTTCCACCGATGATTCTGTAATCCTTATCAAAGACATTATTCAATCGGATTCCCGGTTTAAATTGTATGAAAATGAAACCAACAAGGGTTGTGGTTTTACGAAAAGAAAGTGCGTGGAATATGCCGGGGGCGACCTATGCGGATTCCTCGATCCCGATGATGCTCTCTCTCCCGCTGCCCTGGAGAAATCCGTTGCCGCTTATGAAAATCTTCCCGGAATCGTCGCCACCTACTCCCAGATGACCATGTGTAATGAAAATCTTGTTCCGCTTAAAATGTTTTCGAATATAAAAAAGATTTATAACGACCGGTATTTCTTCAACTGCCCGATCCAGATTTCCCACTTTTTTACTTTCAGGAAAGAAACTTATGTTAAAACAGAAGGAATTAATCCCCGTCTCAAAAGCGCCGTCGACCAGGACCTGTATCTGAAAATCCTTGAGCAGGGAGACCCTGCATTTATTAAGGAAAATCTTTATCTGTACAGGCTGCATGCGAAAGGGATTTCACAGTTTACGTCTAAGGAAAGTGCCCGAAACCATTTTGCCGAGGTAATTTATGCGGCCATGAAACGGCGGGGCCTAACCACGATCAATGCAATGCAAATTCCGGAAACCTATACAAATGCGAACGAGATATTCGAACTTCTCAATTATCAGACCCAACCTTTGTACCGGCTGAAAAACAAAGTCAAATTACTTCTTAAATAATACCAGCTTCTTTATTTAAAGGCCTATTCCAAAAAAATTGCGGGCCGCTTCCGTTGTTTCGTCGGCAACTTCGGAAATACTTATCTTTTTTACATGGGCAATGGTTTGCGCGACGTATGGCAGAAATGCAGGCTCGTTTCTGCGGTTTTGCATCCTGGGCATATTTTTCGGGAGCATAAAAGGCGCATCGGTCTCAATCATCATCCGGTCGAGCGGAACATAACGGAGCACCTCTTCCAAATGTTTAAACCGATTCTGATCGCTGACGGCTCCGGTAAATCCCAGGTAAAATCCTTTATCCAGATAGACTCTCGCTTCTTCTAAAGTTCCGGTAAAGCAATGGACAACAGCTTTCGGAAGCCGGGACATATATTCATCCGTAATTTCATTGAATCTTTTGAAAGCAGCCCTCTCATGAAGAAACAGCGGCTTGCTGACCTCAACCGATAATTCAAGCTGGGCACGGTAACATTTCTCCTGAACGGGCCTCGGTGAAAAATCACGGTCGAAATCCAGGCCGCATTCCCCGACGGAAACCACGTGGTCCCGCTCCAATAATTTCCTGAGTTCGCTGATGCTGCCGCTGTTGAAAGATTTTGCATCGTGAGGATGAATTCCTGCCGTTGAAAATAAAATGCCGGGATAATCTTCTGCGATCTCCGCCGATTCCTTACTTCCGCGGACACTGGTTCCGGTGAGGATCATCTGCTCTACTCCATGATCCAGCGCGCGATTAATAATTTCATCGTGTTCGTTATTAAATTGTTTATTGGTTAAATTGATGCCAATATCGATATAGGTGTTCATTTTTTTGTCTTTTATTAATTTGTTTCGGTACAAAGATTTAAGATTCAGAATCCTTGCACCCATTATTTTTTATTTTAAAATTCCCTCAATTATATTTCTCAATTGTGGAAGCGCAACCGAACTGCTTTCACGGATGGAATATAAAGTTTTGCTTCCTTTCAGAATTGCATCAAAGTACGTATCGCTTTCCGGATTGATGAGCACGACCCATTTGGCACGGATCTTTACCGTTTCTACAATACCGACGGGCAAAGCCGTGGAACCTGATGTTCCGATGACAAATAAAATATCGGTATGATCGGCAATATCATAGGCCGTATCGAAATGATAATTCTTTTCGTTGTAGCTTTCATCAAACCACAAAGTATTCGGCCGGAGCCATTCGCCGCATTTGCTGCATTTCAGGTGGTCGATATCTTCCGGCGTCAGGTCTTCGGTATATTCTTTAGCCGGAATGGTTTCCGGAACATCAAACGGTTCGCTGCATTCTTTGGAACAGCGCACTTGATGCTTGCTTCCATGAATTTCATAAACCTTTCGGCTACCTGCTTCCTGATGCAGCCCGTCAACATTCTGGGTAATCAGCCTGAAACGGTTTCCTAGAAGCTTTTCGATTTCCGTAAGGGCCAGATGTCCGGGATTGGGCTTGGCTTCTCCGATCATCTTTTTCCAGAACAGGTTGTACTGCCAGACTTCTTCCTGGTTTTGGCTGAAATATTTATAGGTTCCGAACTCTTCGGGACGATGGTATTTGGTGCCTTTGATCCAGATTCCATCGATGGAACGGTAGGTCGGCAAACCGCTTTCAGCTGAAATCCCGGCTCCGGTGAGGAAGGTAACGTATCCGTTTTTTTCCTTGAGGATGGTATTTAAGATTTCTTTTAGTTCTTTCATCATTTTAAATTTAAAAAAGGGAAGCAGGCAGGATTTGAACCCGCAGTTTCTCTTAGTCTGAGCTATTTTTCCATTAAATTACTGCTTCCGTTTGGGAGTACAGCAGGACTCGAACCTGCATCTTTGGTGCTGTAAACCGGCGTCTTTCCATTAGACGATACGCTTTTTGAAACGGGCGGGGCTCGAACCCGCAACCCCTGACTTGGAAGACCAATGCTCTTCCTTTGAGCTACCGTTTCAACTTGGGGAGACCGGCAGGATTTGAACCCGCATCCATTCTTAGCAGGAATAAGTTTTTCCAGTTAAACTACGATCTCCGTTTGGAAAAGCGTGTAGGACCCAAACCTCCGACCTGCGCCGTGACAGGCAGCATTCTTCGGGCTGAACTAACGCTTTCTATATTTTTACCAGCTATTAATTTTATAATTTTTCAATAAAACCCCGCTGTAATAATTTCCGTTGATTCCTTCCACGATCGGATGCAGGATCCTCGCCGCACCGTCCACCGAATCTAATGGCGGAACATATCCTTGCTCGAACTGCTTTTTCCGTAAGCTCTCCTTCGCTCCCGTAGAAATCCAGCCTACGTCCACCGCTGTCATATAAATCTGGTCTTTTTCAAATTCTTTGGCCGACGTCAGCGTCATCATATTCAGGGCTGCTTTCGTCATATTCGTATGCGGATGGAACATCGTTTTGTTGCTGTAGCTGAAAATACCTTCTGAAGAAGTAACATTCACAATAAATTTTTCTTTAAAAGAAGAAGCTTTCATTAAAGGTTTCAATTCTTTGATCAGAAAATACGGTGCAATGTGATTAATTAAATTCACCTCCACCAGCTCGTACATTGAAACTTCTTCCAGAGTGGAATTCCAGCTTGTCTTCTCCCGGTGATCCACCGGCTGCCCGAATCGGGTTAGAGCAACATCCGTTTCTTCATTCTGCGCATATTCCAGCTGTCCGATCTCTGAAGAAACCGGGGTTGGATTCGGAATCAGATGCTGGTTGTTTTTAAATTCCACCAGCATTTCATTTTCCTTTCTGATGATCAGTAAATAATAGGCATCGGGATATTTAATCGTCTGGGCGGCATTATTGATGAGAATATCCAACGTCTTGAAATTTGATTTGTAAAAATCGATAAATTCCTGAATCGCTTTTAGATTTCTCAGATCCAGACCATAGATCCACAGCCGGTCTTTCCAGTCTTCGTAGTCGGTTTCCTTCTGAAGGTTTTCCAAAGCCAGTGCCGGAAAACGGGTCGTTAAAACCAGGTTGGCTCCGCTTCTCAGCAGTTTCAAAGCAGCAGCAAAACCTACTTTTACTCGTCCACCCGTTAAAATGGCATTCCGTCCCGTTAAATCCGTTGAAAGAAAACGATTTTCGTAATTTTCATCGGCACAGTTCGGACACAGCCTGGTGTAAAAGGAATGCGCATACTGATAGCTCTGATTGCAACAATAACAGTTTTTTGGGATCTGTAATTTCGTAAGCCGGGTTTCGTTCTTTTCATCATCATAAAAATCGGAAACACCTGCCAGCGCTTTCTTCATAAGGACTGATCCGGAATTAACCTCCAGATCCTCCGACTTCATCCGGAAATAGCTTTCCTGACAGTTCTGCTTTTTAGCGTTCTTATGGATTTTCGTAATCAGACCTGAAAAAACCTGATTATCGGGATTCTGAAAAGGCTCATCCTTCAAAGCATTCAATACTTTGAGACAGGATTCCCATTCGTTTTGCGTAAAATGTTGATGAAAAGATTTCATTGCTTTTATATTACGCCGACAAAGTTATCGGCGTAATGCGCAATCTTTTTACGCAGGAAAAAATATTTTTTAATCCGGAAATTCGATGTTGAAACCGATCCCGCGAACCGCATCAAACCGGATCCTTTTATCATGCTGAAGGTATTTCCTAAGCCGCGTCATAAAGACATCTAAGCTCCTTCCGAAGAAATAATCATTCTCCCCCCAGAGGGTTTCCAGGATTTCTTTCCGGCTGACAATCTGATGGTTCTTTTTCGAAAGCAGCAACAACAGCTCCGATTCCTTTTCCGTGAGCTGTATGGCTTTATCTTTGAAAATAAGCCGGAACTGTGAAGGAATAAAAGAATAGCTGCCTATGCTGATGACCGTCTGCACGGTATGCTGCTGCCGTTTCAGTATATTTCTGATTCGCAGGATCAATTCCTCCGGTTCACAGGGTTTTGTGATATAATCATCCGCGCCCAGTTTCAGTCCTAAAATCCGGTCGATGCTCTGTCCTTTTGCCGTTAAGAACAGGAAAGGGATTTCCGAGATTTTCCGGATTTCCCTGGAAAGTTCAAAACCGTCCATCACGGGAAGCATGACGTCCAGAATGGCCAATTGATAACCATTCATCAAGTCTCTTTCATTCAGAATTTCTTCGGGATTCGGAATCCAGCGCACTTCAAAATCCGAAAACTCCAGGTATTGCTTCAGGACCATTCCCAGGTCCGGATCGTCTTCCACCAGTAAAATTTTAAGCTTCATCGGATATGGTGATTTTAAATGAAACGCCTTTCTCCCGGGACCTTACCTCGATATGTCCCCCGTATTTATCAACAATTCTTTTCACTAAAAAAAGTCCGACCCCGAGGCCATTGGTATGCTTATTTGTTTTCCTGCTGATCCGGTAATATTTTTCAAAAATATTACGGTGCTCTTCTTCCGGGATCCCGATTCCGGTGTCGGAGATCTTTATTTCTATGGTGCTGTTCATTATTACAGCGATCTCAATTTCATCAGCTCCGTACTTAACCGAATTATCGATGAGATTATCCATCATCTGCCTGAAATCATTCAGCGCCATGCGCTTATTTTCAGAAAAACCAATATTGACATGGAAGCGGATGGCGTTATGCTGTTTTTTAACCTCGGCGAAATATTCCTCAAGATCTTTTTTCTCCAGTAAAACCTCTTCGTCGTCATAGGTATGGATTGAAGACACAATATTTTCAAGGCGTCTGATCTGGCGTTCCAGCAATGCTTTGGACTCCGGATCGGAAGAACGGGCAATAGAAAATTTAAGGGTGGTGATCGGCGTGTTCAGCTCATGGGCTATCGAATCGATGGTGGTATGCAGCTGGGCTATTTTCTTTTCCTGGCGGCTCAGGTTTCGGATGCTATTGCGGAACAGGATAATGATCAGGATAACAATCAGCAGGCTGATAATGACCAGCGGAATAACCTTTCTTAAAATCAGGAACCGGAGGTTAAGCACCTGAAAGGTCGACCTGGATTTTACGAGATACGCATTTTTCTCATTCAGATTCAAGCTGTTATCCTTATTCGTCTGGCGGCTGGTCCATTTTCCTTCATATACAACCATAGGTTTTTTCATTTTTTCCACGGTCTGATACAAAATAATGGACCGTTTTTCGGGCAGCAGCTCTTTTTTCTGTACCTCATCAAATACGGAATAGATCTCATTTTTCATGGCGATCCGGAATCCGGAGCTGTCCGCACTTTTTTTAAGCAGCTCCTCCAGCTTTTTGCTGTAGAACGGCTCGGAATGATACAGCCTTTCCGGATGGGTAATCTCTTCTTTCTGAATGACAATTTCTTTTTTCAGTTTTTGGAAATCCTCTACCAGCCGGTCTTCACTCACTTCCGTATGCGCATCCTCCATCGCGGCCTGTATTTTTTCGGCAATGGCTTTTGCTTTCCGGTTCAGTTCTTTTTCTTCCAGCCGGTACGAATTGTAAATATAATATCCCTGCAGAATAATCAGGACCAAAAGGCTGAATGCAAATGCTGTAATGGTGATATTTTTCTTCCGGTTCATGTTATAGCGGTCATGGATTATACTAAGGTCTAACATGCTTCGGTTGAGGCCCTGACCTGTTTATCTGATTGGTATTGATGTTCAAAAATACAATCAATTTCCTTTCAAAACGGCCATTAACCTTGCATTAACCGTTCATTAACAAAAGTTTCAGGGGGATCGCCTCAATTTTGGAGAAAATTATTTAATGAAAACATCAAAAACACTGAAAGCTTACGGAATCGTTTTATTGCTGTTTCCTGTTCTTTTATGGAGCCAGAATATTAAAGGGCATATTGAAAATATAAACGGTGAGCCTATTGCTGAAGCCGGCATTGAGATCCGTGATAGCAAAAAGATTTCAGCCTCCGACCAGCAAGGCAATTTTGTTCTGGAAGGAATAACTGCATTTCCTGTATCGCTGAGCATTAAAAAACCGGACTACAAAGATTATGAAATTACTCTTGTAAATAACAATCCCGTAGATATCATTCTGAAAAAGGATACGGTAAAAAATATCGAACAGGTAATGGTAACCGCCAGGAAACCCATCCTGAAAAGGAAGATTGACCGGTTGGAATTCAATATCGACAAGACGCCACTGCAAAACCTGAATGCCTGGGAAATCCTGAAAAGCACCCCGAATATTCTGGTAAAAAACGAGGAACTTAGCGTCCGGGGAAATTCCCAGATTATGGTAACCATCAATGACAAGAAAACCCTGATGAGCCAGGAACAACTGAAGCAGCTTCTGGAAAATACCGACGGAAACAATGTATCTTCCGTGGAAGTGATTACGAATCCGCCGGCAAAATACGAAGCCCAGGGAAGCGCCATCATCAATATTAAAATGAAGCAGAATGCACTTTCCGGCTATAAAGGAAGAATCTCGGCACGCTACACCCAGGCCACTTACGCCCGAGGCCTGATCGGGACTTCGCAGTCTTACAATACCGATAAATGGCAGCTGACGGGAAATTATAATTTTGTAACCGGGAATAATGTGCGCTATAATTTTGATGTGGTAACTTTCGATCAGGATAAAACCCGCTGGGAAAGCGATATGGTAAGGAAGACCAGGACGCGCGAACAGCATATCTATAATTTTTCCGGGCAGTATCTTGCAGACAGCCTTTCCACCGTTCAGTTCGGATTCGATGGCAGTAATCTGCCGGACAGATCCGGGCATTTTGTTATTCCGACCCGGATTTTCAATACGGAGACCGGTCTGCAGCAATCCTACTACCTGACGTCCAACAAAAGAGGATTGTATGACAACGGCTTCAATGCTTATCTGAACTATGACCGGAAGTCGGGAAATCACAACCTGACCTTAATGAATAATTTCAGCACCAAACATTTCAAAGAAAGCCAGGAGGTGGAAACGTTGCTGGATTTTGCAGGGCAGCCTCAGGGCACAAACCGGTTCGCCAGCCAAAATGTCCAGGGCATTTCACTGTATTCGACCCAGCTGGACTACCGGTATGCCGGTGATCAATTCACTTTCGAAAGCGGATTGAAGTACAGCTTTGTAAAAAACCAAAACAGCCTCAGCTTCCTGGACGGAACAGACGGGATATTGATTCCGGACCTCGCAAAAAGCAATCGGTTCAGCTACCGTGAAAATATTTTCGCGGCCTATCTTTCTTCCGAGTACAAATGGAAAAAATGGGAAATGAAAGCCGGCCTGCGCTCCGAAACGACTTTAATCAGAACAAGATCCGATAATCCGGCCGTAGAAAACCGGATGGTAAGAACGGGACTCTTCCCTACTCTTTACCTGATGTACAATATAAAAGAAGGACAGCAGCTTGGATTTTCTTATGGCAAAAGAATCGACCGCCCGAATTACGACTTCCTGAATCCCTCGAAATCTTATTACAATTTATATTCTTATTTCCAGGGAGACGCCAATCTACGATCGACTATTATCCATAACCTGAGCCTTACCTACACGGTAAAAGACTGGAATTTTGAGATGTATTTCAGTTACATCAAAGATCCGTCTATGGAAATATCCGTTCAGAATCCGCAGACGTTCGAAACCATTTATAATTATACCAATATCGACCATGGAAAAAATATCGGTGCCAATTTCTCAAAAAGCTTTTCCATTAAACCCATCTGGAAGCTAAACCTCTTTGCGATGGGCGAATACCAGGAAAATTATTTCTTCGGAACCGATAAAATCCTTTATAAAAACGAGGTTTTCTTTTATAACGCCAATGCTTCCACACAAATAACGCTGGATCACGCCAAAACCTGGGACCTGAATGTGTCTTATGTCTATAATTCGAAAACGATACAGGGATCTTTTGACATCAGTGCTTCCCAGAAAGTGAGTATTATTATCAATAAAAAAATGTTTGACAAGCGCCTGGAAGCCGGGTTGGTACTCAACGATATTTTCCGTACGGATCAAAATACGATTTCCACCAGGTACGCCGACCAGAATCAGTATTTTAAGGATTACCGGGATACGCAGTATTTCATGATCAATCTTAAATATAATTTCGGAAACCAAAAGGTAAAAGAGGCCAAGACCGGAGGCAAAACCGCCGAGCAAAACCGGTTATAGCCATAAAAAAGGTGGCCTTTCGGCCACCTTAAAGGAATATGGAATTACAGATTATTTTTTAATTGCTTTAATGGTCTGTTTTGTTCCGTCATTCATATAAAGGACTACAAAATACATCCCTGAATGAAGCGCTTCCAAATGAAGTGCGGCAGAAGGCGTATCGAAAGCTTTAACAATCCTTCCGGCAATATCCGTTACGGCAACAGATTTTACATTTTTAATATCGGAAATATATAAAACATCGGAGAAAGGATTCGGATAAGAGGTAATGGCATTTTTATGATGATCTGTCTCGGAAGTTCCCAAAGCAGAAGCCGCTTCCCAATATACATCATCCCAATACACATTCGGTGAGTTTGTCTGCACCGGCATTCTGACAGCAACCCTTGCATTGGCCGGAGCGGTTGTCGGGAAATTAACAATGCTTTCCGTTCCCGATGCATAAGTTGTATTGGAGATATTTATAGTCTGTACATTCACGAACGTACTTTCATCGGTCGGATCGGTCATATAGCCTACATTCAGAACTGCCGGAAGGGATGCCCGTACTTTAAAACGCAATCGGTATCCTGCATTAATGGTGCTCAACGGTGGCAACAGCACAATACTTGTCTGCCCGGCAGCATTGTTGTACTGATACATATTTCTTGTTCCTGAAGCCGGAGATGCTGCATTGATTGCCTGATTGGCTGTATTTCCCAGCACAAGCCTTCCCCAGCAGGCAGGTACCAAATTTCCCGTACTATAAGAATCGAAATTCTCATATAACGTGGCTGCCGCATTGCACAGGGTGTTAAAAGATACAACAGGAGACCAGTCGCTTCTATCGGACCCGCTGCAGGCAGATCTTACCCATACATAATAGGTGGTTCCTGCCGATAATGCTAAAGTAACAGAAGTACCGGAAGCCGTTCCTGACGGAGCGGTAGCTGAGGTAGGTGCCGTATTGGCAGTAGAATAATAATATTCATATCCATTGGCAGGAACCGTTAAAGGCACATTCCAGTTAATAGTTGCGGCAGTTTGGGTGATGTTTGAAACCGTTATTGAGTTCGGCTCTATACATGAAGCAGACTGTTCCCAAACCACATCATCCCAATACACTGTAGCAGACGTAGACTGAGGAGGCATTCTTACGGCTACCCTGGCGTTGGAGGGTACTGTTGCAGGATAAGGCACGTTTGTAATATTTCCATATGCTGTATTGCTGATGGTCAAACTCTGAACCACCACAAAGCTGGTCGGAACAAAAGCATTGGTAAGATATCCTACTTCCAGAATTCCCGGATTAGAATTGGCCCTTGCTTTAAATTTCAGCTGATACCCTGCATTAATTGTACTCAGGGGAGGCAAAACAATAATACTTACCTCTCCGGCTATATTATTATACTGGGACATATTCCGCGTTCCGGAAGCAGGTGTTGTAGAAACTATACTTTGTGTAGCATTTAAACCTGTAATAATTTTACCCCAGCATGAAGGGACAATATTACCGGTACCGTAGGAATCGAAATTTTCCGTCAAAGTAGCTACCGCGTCACAAAGTGTGGTAAAAGTTCCCCGGGCTGACCACACGCTTGTACTGGTCGCGTCACATAAGGAACGAACCCACACATTATAAGTAGTTCCTGTTGCGAGGCCGGAGATAGAAGCGTTATTTGAGCTGCTCGTTCCTGAAGGAACAGTAGAGGAAGTAGGGGCAGTAGCTGATGTAGAATAATAATATTCGTATCCGTTGGCAGGTATAGGAACCGGATCTTTCCATCGGATGGAAGCCGTTGAAGTCGTTGCAGCAATCTGGTAAATATCAGACGGCGCAAAACAGCTTGGCGGCGTCCAGGTATAGGTCAGCCCATCAGGCGGAAGCCCGGGTACGGCATTGCCATGGCTAAACCATTGTGCCGAACTGCTGGCTGTCCCGGCTGTAGAATTGCTGAAAACACCATTGTTTGGACTCAGCCTGTTATTAAAATCACTATTGTTAATTCCCCGCAGGCCTATCTCTCTTGATGCCGAATTTGTAAGAGTACCTAAAGCAGTACCACAATCATTATATATGGTGCTTATTTTATTGGTACCTTCTTCCAACCTGATCTGAAAGCTTATTTTAGGGATATTCGTGGTACTGGAGCTGTAAAATGTTCTCCATTCTTTAAACTGTATGACAAACACCCTGTTCGGAGCAGTTCCTAAGGTTCGGTAGCTAAGTTCACTGCTTACAGTACCCGCTACAAAAGAACCCGCCAGAGAGCCTCCGAAGGCCGAAACTGCGCCTGCATAAACATTCGTACCGCTGATCGGTGTAGTATTGGTGGCTGCAGGAAGTGAAGTCCCAAACGTAATATACCCGTTGCTATTGATATTCAGCCCCGTATATATGGCTCCGTTAAAATTAAAATCAAAAGGAATGGTTCCTGCCGGTAACGTCCAATTTTGAGAAGCTAAATCTACCGGTGCGGTAGCATTCGCTACTACCGTACCTCCCGTAATCGGAAGGTATGTGCCTGAACTCTGGGCGAACGAGTAGGAAGCGACCTGTGCATTCGCCATGCATGCTGTCAGAACTGACAGAAAAGATAATAGTAATTTTTTCATTAATTTATCAATTATTGTGGCACTAAATTTAGATAAAATTAACAAACCCGCAATACTAAACACAAAATTCAACAAAAACCACAAATAAAAAGACTAATATCAATCAATTACATAAAAAATATTAAAAAATTTAATTAAAAAATAAAAACATTAGAATTTAATTTATATTAATAAAAATTAATAATAAAAAAATATGGGAATAATTTCTCAAAATACAGCCGTTAACAGGTAAAAAAATTTACAAATGAATTAATCCGCAGTATTTTTATACTACACCAGATCCTCATTAACAATTATTCATTAATAAAAATTTCCAGGAAACCGATCAGTCGCGTTCCGTCATGATTCCAACGGATGCCGTGACCTTCCGCTTCCCGGACTTCATATACAAGCCCATGTTTGTAATGAAAGAAAACATTCCACCAGGTTTTATGATTGAGTATATAGTTGATTTTTTCCATGACCGCCTGCTGTTTCTGCCGGTTGTTGCCTTTTACTTCACCCCAGAAATGGTCGTCTCTTCTTCCCACATGTTTTTCCCAGGCTCTTTGGGCTATGGTGATTTCGCTGTTAAACGGTTGTTCACAGGCTTTAATCAAGGTTTCTTCTAACGGCGGAATGGCCTTTTCATCGCGCAGGCTGGCAGGGGTCAGACGCTGGCCTAATAGATTCAGCCAATGCTCAAAAGGAATTCCTTCCAACTGTTCTGCTTTCTCCTTTAAAGAGCTTTCAGATTCGAGAATAGAAATAAACAGATGAAAACTCTGATAACGGTCGGGTTTTATTTCTTCATTAAAAAAGGGCAGATCCCAGGCTAAAATTCCGTCTTTAAATTTCCGGATATTTCCTACTAGCGATTTCAGGTGTTCTTCCGCTAAAACGGCCCGGTATTTCTGTTTCCATTCATCCGAAAAGAAAGGGACAAGTGCTTCAAAATTCATGGTTAAAACATTTTGACAAGGCTTACGGAAAGTTTTTCCCGTGCGATCAGAAAGCCGATCAGATTAAACCAGTTTTTGCAGTGGTCCAGAATCCACGCATCAGACGAAACAACAATTTCGGCATGCTCTGCTAAAAATTTATCCGGATTGAATTCCAGCGCGCCGCTCCAGTTCAGGTGGTTCTCAACCGCATAATCCAGGACCATCTGCTTGATTCTCCCGCTGTTGGAGACCGGTTTATCGAAAATCCAGACCAATTCTGCCGCTCCTGATTTCCGGAAAAAATCAGCCACCAGCTCAATAGAAGTCTGGGTCTGCATTACCCTTTTATAGGTTCCGTGTACGCCCGAAAGATCCCGGAAGCAGCCATCCGTGCCTTCAAAAATGTAGGCTCCTGAAAGCAGGCTTTCCAGTAAAATCAATACATTAAAACCATCCAGATGGATAATTTTATTCTCCAGATTCCGGTATTGAAGCTCTTTTGATGCCCTGCTTCCGGTTTGCGATTCCGAGGCCGCCGCACCGCGTACCGCCTGGATCTGACGGGTTTTCAAGCGGTAATGATTGCCAACCAGCTCCGAAGCTGCCCTTTCCGGATAATTCCGGCTGAGCAGATAACGCATATCTTGAACGGCCGACCTCAGTTTATCAAGCTGTTTTTCGCGGCCGAATAATTCATCATCCCCTGTATTTTTTCCACGGTTCCTGTTGTTCATACCCAAAGGTAAAAGTTATTTTCAGGGGACTGAAATTATTTCGGGAATTTCTTTCATTAAACGGAAAAATGGCTGCTTAATAAAACCAAAGCCACTGCTTAACCGCAGTAGCTTTTATCTCTATACAAAACTTAAATTTTAATTTCTGTTTTTGAATATCTTCAAATCTTGAAGGTTTTTGAAACCTTGAAGGTTTAATGTTTGTCTATTTCTATTTAACGTCAGTTCGAGTGTTTTTTGGAGCTAAGCGGAGAAAAATGTATCGAGAACGTGTAAAGCAGGACTTGTGGTTTGTAGTTCAGCAACTTCCCGATACGATTTTTTCAAAATCTAACCGAAGCGACGGCAGTTAAATATCGAAGGTATTCTTCGCTAATGACTATTCTGTTTTTAAATCCTGAATTATTTAAGTCTGTTTTATATTAAATGATTGATATGTAAATGAATATCATCGAGTTCACGTTATTTAATCTCTTTATATTTCGGCACCAGCGTTTTCATCACGCCCCAGGCGATGAGATAAGCTACGGCACCGATCGAAAAAATAATCATGTAGCCTTTATCGATTCCGTCTACCACCACAACTCCTGACTTTTTTAGGTCCTCGAAAAAGCCTTCCGGCAATCTTTCGTTGATGTACTGCGGATACTTTTCCAGCAGCGGCACTCCGTTTACTGTAGACCAGGCTTTGTGGGCGTGATCGAACAGGACGCCTGAGGATTTATTGATGATAAAAGACCCGACTCCCCCTGCCATCCCGCCGATTCCCGTAATGGTCGCAATCGCTTTTTTCGGGAACATATCGCCCACGGTGGAAAAGATATTCGCCGACCAGGCCTGGTGCGCCGCTCCCGCAATCCCGATAATCAGAACCGGGATCCAGTAAGTGATTGAGCCCAAAGGCTGCGCGAGTAGGGCCAAAAGAGGAAAAAACGCGAAGATCAGCATCGCTTTCATTCTTCCCGAATAAGCGTTCATTCCTTTTTTCTCCACAAAGTATTTCGGAAGCCAGCCCCCGATAATGGAGAGTAAGGTGATTATATATAGAACGAACAAAGGAAAAGCACTCTGCGTGGAATCCATCTGGTAAACGGAACTTAAATAAGCCGGCATCCAGAACAGGAAAAACCACCACACCCCGTCGGTCATAAATTTCCCAAAGGCGAATGCCCAGGTCTGACGGTAGCTGAAGCATTCCCGGTAGGAAAATTTCCTTTCCGGAACCGGAGATTTCTCAGCAGGAATTTCTTCGTGGTCCTGATTGATATACGTCAATTCATGTTCATTAACTTTATGATGTTCATGCGGTTTTTTGTAGTAAAAGACCCAAAGCCCCATCCACAGGAAGCCCAAAGCCCCAATGATGATAAAGGCCCATTCCCAACCCATCGCCTTGGCGATAAACGGAATGGTGATCGGCGCAGCCAATGCTCCTACCGTTGCCCCTGCATTCCAGATGCTGGTGGAAAAGGCCCGGTCCTTTTTGGGGAAATATTCCGCCGTGGTCTTGATGGCTGCCGGAAAGTTTCCCGCTTCCCCGATGGCCAGTACGAAACGGGCAAAGACAAACAACGTGACGCTGGTGCTGATGATGGCTGAGGTGTCGGAAACTTTTGCAATCAGTTCCTTGGATCCCTGAAAGCCGGCCAGCCAGTTTCCGGTAAGGATTCCCGAGGTCGCCACTCCGCAGAAGGCGTGCAAAACTGCCCCTACCGACCAGATCGCAATGGCCCATAAAAAGCCTTTCTTCGTATCCATCCAGTCGACGAATTTCCCGGCGAAAAGCATTCCCACGGCATAGAAAATGGAAAACAGGGCAGTAATGTTTCCGTAATCGCTGTTGTTCCAGTGGAATTCCGGGGCAATGAAATCCTTCCAGGTTAAAGACAGCACCTGGCGGTCCAGGTAATTGATCGTGGTGGCCACAAACAGCAGCACGCAGATCGTCCACCGGAAGTTACTCGGTTTAAGAGAGGTAACTGAACCCATACTTTATTTTAGAATTTAGTTAGTTTTTGTTTTTTAATATTCTTGTTTAACGCAAAGTCCGCGAAGATTTCTTTTACTACTAAACGTTTTTAAGTTCGCAAAGGCGTTTCACTTAGACAAGACCACAAAGTCTTTTTCATTTGCATTATATTTTCATCATTATACATATCAATGATATACAAACAAATGCCTTAATTATCAATAGCGTCGGGCTTTAGCCCGATGTCGTTATTGCGGTTTAGGATCCGGCTTCAGCCAAAATTTACCGTACGTTTCGGCTAAAGCCGGTCATCGGTATCCTCATTTAAATGGACTAAAGTCCATTCCTATTGATATAGCTTACATAAGCTCACACTACCTTAACTCCTGAATGATGTCCAGGACTTTGCGGGTTTCTTTTTCAATCGTTTCGTAATCTTTTGCCTGCATCAGTTCTTTGCTGACCAGCTTGCTGCCCATGCCAACAGCCGATACGCCGGCTTTGAACCAGCTTTCGATGCTTTCCCTTGTCGTATCCACCCCACCGGTCGGCATAAATTTCAGGTTCGGGAATACGTCTTTGACCGCGTTCATAAATCCGGTGCCCAGAACATTCCCGGGAAATAATTTGATGAAGCTCACCCCCGCCTTTTCAGCGGCAATGATCTCTGTCGGGGTCATACACCCCGGACTGTAGAGTATATCTTTCGGGATTAAAAATTCAGCCACTTCCGGTACAAACCCCGGACTGATAAAAAAATCGGCCCCGACTCCTTCATATTCTTCGGCCTGCTCAAAGTTTTTGATGGTCCCGATGCCCAAAAGCAGATCGGGCATTTCCGTGTTCCGGATTTCCACCATCTTGGTGAAATTACCCAATGCGGCCTCCCCCCGGCTGGTGTATTCCACCGCACGGATCCCGGCCCGGTACAGAACCCTCAGTATTTCTAAAGTTACGGTTTCGTCAGTATGGTAATACAGAGGAAGAATTCTCTGATTGATAATGGCGTTGGTAACGGTTTGTATTTTTGTCATTTTCAAACTAATTTTTAAATCACGTTTTAATAGGATTACCTCCTATCCTTTGAAAAGCCGTCCTTTCGGGACTTTAAAAACTTCCAGAGCTTTCTTAAACACGAAGGCACACCAAGTTTTTTATTTACTACTAACTGCTTTTAAATACACGTCTGATAGGATTGCATCCTATCCTTTGAAAAGCCGTCCCTTCGGGACTTTAAAATGGCCATTTTTTTTGAACACAAAGTCTGCAATGTTTTCTTTTACTACTAACTGCTTTTAAGGTTCACTAAGCTATTTCGACAGGCTCAGCATAAATTAATACTTATAAAAGCCCACGAAGCTTCGAATTACAGCAATCCTTTTTTAGAAAGATTAGATTTTATTAAGCTAAAAACCGATTATTAATAACCCTCCTTAATCGCCAGCTGCCAAAAGCCAGCAGCTAGCCGCCAAAAGCCAGCAGCTAGCCGCCAAAAGCCATCCGCTATCTCTTTATTCTTCCCCCGGAATCCCCGTTCATGACTTCCAGGATATCTTCGGCGCTGCTGTAATTGATGTCACCCAGGATTGTGTGCTTGATCGCGCAGGCGGCGTTGGCAAAATGGAGCGCTTTTTCATCATCAAAATGCTGCAAACCGTAGATCAGGCCTGCGGCGAAGGCATCCCCCGTCCCGATCCGGTCCACCACAGGACTAACTTCCAAAAGTTCCGTTTCAAAATAGTTTCCGTCTACCAAAGCCCTGCCCTGCGTCTGCTGGGAACTGGCCGTTACGCCGATTCTTATTTTATCAAAGATTTTATGGATGGATGGGATCTGCCGTTGTAGTTCCTGACAGGCCTCAAGGAAGCCTTCTTTGTCCGGTGAAAAACCGGTTCCCAGAATTTCGTTGATCTCATTTACCCCGCCGATAAAAATCGTGGAATAGCCGACCAGCTCTTTTAGAATTTCGTTTCCGCTTTTGCCGTATTTCCAGAGGTTGGAGCGGTACGCAGGATCAGTCGTCACTTCGATTCCCATTTCACGGGCCGTCAGTAATCCTTTCTTTAAAGTCTTATAAGCAGACTCCGAAATGCCCGGACTGATGCCCGTCCAGTGGAAATAGCGGCAGTCTTCCAACGCTTTTTTCCAGTGGGCTTTTTGAGGCTCGATGTTCGCAAAGGAGCCGTTCAGCCGGTTGTAAGCGATCCTGCTCGCGCGGACCGAGGAACCGACTTCCAGGAAATACAATCCTAAAGGATGCTCGTTTTTGGTGATGAAAGAAGCATCGATCCCGAAGCTTTTCACAAAAGCAAGTGCCGATTCCCCTACAAAATCATTGGACACGCAGCTCACATGCTTTACCTCACAGCCCATTGTGGCCAGGGAGGCCGCCACATTGAGCTCCGTGCCGCCGAAGAAAAATTCCATCTCATGGCTCTGCTTCATCGTCCGGTGACCGGGCGGTGACAGCCGCATGATGATTTCTCCGAAAGTAAGTATTTTGTTCATAACTTTTAATTTGTTTGGCTGTTGCTATTTTGAACGCAAAGCCCGCAAAGGTTTTTGACTACTAACTGTTTTTAAGTTCGCAAAGGTATTTCGACAGGCTCAGCATAAACTTTTTCACTCAGCTAAGACCGCGAAGTTTTTTTTATTAACCTAAGCATGAACTTTTTCACTTAACTAAGACCACGAAGCTTTTTTAAATTACTTTTAATTTCAGAACTCCTTCGATAGGCTCAGCATAAAACTCTTTCATTTAACTAAGACTTTTGAGGCAGAACAGTTACCGATATTATGGCTGTTAATTGAACCATTAAGAACAATGAAGGTTTTAAGAGAAGATTAAGCAAAATCAAAGATTTTATTTAGTAATATGCTTACTTAAAGCGCAGCTCAACTTAATTTTTCTAAACCTCTTAATAAACCTTAATGTTTCAAATTCTCTCTCCTACAAATCACGCAAATCATCAGATCAAAAAACCTGCGTCCTCTGCAAAATCTGCGTGAGACCGTATTTTATTTAAAAATCAAAATAATTCTTCGCGTTGTTATAGCAGATATCGGAAATGATTTTCCCGATGTGCTCCATGTCCTCAGGCAGCTCTCCTCTTTTAATTTCTTCCCCGAAAAGGTTACAGAGTACCCTTCTGAAATATTCGTGTCTCGGAAAAGAGAGAAAGCTTCTGGAATCGGTCAGCATCCCGACGAAACAGCTGATCAGTCCCATGTTGGAAAGGGCGTTCATCTGTTTGATCATTCCATCTTTCTGGTCCAGGAACCACCACCCGGAACCGAACTGTACCTTCCCTTTAATACTCCCGTCGTTGAAGTTCCCGATCATGGTCGCAAAAATCTCATTGTCGGCAGGGTTTAGGTTATACAGAATGGTTTTGGTGAGCTTGTCTTTTCCGTCCAGGGCATTCAATAGTTTTGAAAGGGTTTCCGCCTGAACGAAGTCGCCGATGGAATCCCAGCCGGTGTCAGGCCCTAAAAGATGGAGCATTCTATGATTGTTGTTCCGAAGGGCCCCCAAATGAAACTGTTGTACCCAGCCGAACCGGTGATACGTTTCTCCCAGGAACAGCAAAATGGCCGTTTTGAACTGGTTCACCTGCTTTTCAGCGATTACTTTTCCGTCCATCTTATCCGCGAAGATGGCATTTACCTCAGCTTCGCTCGCTTCTTCGAAAGAGATATTGTTCAGTCCGTGGTCGCACAAACGGCAGCCGTTTTCATGGAAATATTCAATCCTTTTTAAAAGGGCATCGCAAAGCGATTGGTAAGAATTAATTTCGACGCCGGCTGATTCGCCTAATTTTGAAATGTAGTCCGCAAAGTTGTGGTTTTCGATCAAAATCGCTTTGTCCGGGCGGAAGGCCGTAGTCACTTTTACTTTCCAGCCGCTTTTTGAAAGGTCCTGGTGGTAATTTAAGGTATCCAAAGGATCTTCCGTGGTGCAGAGGGATTCCACGTTCATCATCTCCAGAAGGCCCCTGGTGGATTTTTCCGGGGTCTGCAGATGAGCGGAGATGTTTTCATAGATCTCCGAAGCGTTGTTTTCACTTAGTAACTCATCGATCCCGAAATACCTTTTCAGCTCCAGGTGCGTCCAGTGATACAGCGGGTTTCTCAATGTATAAGGCACCGTTTTGGCCCAGGCTTCAAATTTTTCCTTGTCGGAAGAATCTCCGGTGATGAACTTTTCGTTGATGCCCAGCGTCCGCATCGCCCGCCATTTGTAATGGTCACCCGCAATCCAGACCTTCGAGATGTTCTCGAAAACGGTGTTCTCGGCCATATCCTTCGGGATCAAGTGGTTGTGGTAATCGATGATCGGCTGTTTTTCAGCGTAATTAAAATACAGTTCTTCCGCAAAGGAATTCTGCAATAAAAAACTATCGGTGATAAAAGATTTCATTGGTACATTTAAAAGGTCTTACCTTCATTAATAAATCATTACATCAGAAATTACTTCCCTGTCGGATCCATAAAAATTCTGATTGGCCACAGGCGTTTATTCTTTTTACCAATTTTTCAATTTTTACCGGATTAAGCAATCAATTATGCAAAATTGCTTCAAAAACAGTCATGAATAAACACGCGTGTTTTTAAATATATCATTAATATCCTATTGCCTCAATAAAATTTCATTTCAGATCATAACTAAATGAAAATAAATTCATTACCATCTAAAAAATTAAAGTAAATAAAATAAATCCGGTAAAAAAGCAATTCGGTTTTGCCCGAAAAGGACAGCCGGTTTATGATTTTAAAGCAGTTAATTCCAAAACAAAGCATTTGATCTTTTAATAGTAATTAAACACCAACGAGCCGTAATAAATATTTATTTATCAATTAAAACAATTAAAATTTAATAATTATAAAATAAATAAAATAAGGGAAAATTTAAAAATTTTATGAAAAGACATAAAATCTTTTATCAGACGGGCAAACGGTTGCACCCTTACCCTTATACTACAATTTATGATAACCCGAAAATCATGGTGTAAATTTTCCGAAAAGAAAACCTTTTATTCCGGTGATGAAAGATTCAGTTTTAAGTCTAAAAAAGAAATTCACAATTTTTAAATAAAACCGGTTTTTAATTAAATACTTTTCAATCCGTTATCATCCAAAAAAAGAGCGCCTGCTGTTACGCAGACACTCCTCACTTCATCTCCTTCATGATACTTCCAACCGCATTATTTAACATTCACATTGCTTCTTTATTGTGTTTCTACCTTCTTCTTTCTTAAAAATCCCGCAGGCTGCCTTCAATCATGATCGCATCAAATTGGTTTCGGCTAAAAAAACTGATGGCCTCACCTGCGGAATAAAACCTGATATATTCAATATAAACCCAAAGTAAAAACAGGGTTTAAAAGGCTGGAAGTTTCTTCTGTCAACACACCAATAACAGTCTCAAACATTAAAACTCAAATTCTCCGATCAGAATTCCGTCATTACGGTTGTTGCCTTCTTTCTGATTCTGGAACACCACTGTTCTTCTTTCCTGTTTGCCCGTGGCATAGTTGATATAGACTTCCGCCATAATCGCCGTAGGGCCTGCGATGCCCACCTGTCTTTCACCAAAGAAGTTGGTTTGGATCTTATATTTTCCTTTCACTGCTTTTTTTAGCAGAAACTGTTCGGGACCGAAGCCTCCGGTGAAATCATTGCTCAGCCTTCCTCCCATCGTGGTTTGTGGATTTCCGTAATAGCAGCGTTCGTTATCCGGATCCGTTACCCAAAGGTCGATGTCGGTATCGTCCTTATTCCAGTTGAGCACCACCCGGATGTTGACCGGAAGATCGGCGATAATTTTAGGATTGATGTTTTTAAGATCCAGCTTCTTCCCATACCTGCTGATCAGTCCGTTGATCTCCATGAGCACCGTCTCTTCGATGCCGTCGTCCCGGTTGGCCAGCTCCCTGGTGTACGACTGCATCAAAATTGAATACAGATTGTCCAGTGCCTGCTGGTATTGCCCGTTGTCTTCCAGCGCCAGCGCATAATCCCTGTAGCTCTGCGGATCAAAAGGCCGCCATTCAAGAACTTTCCGGGTGATGAAGAGCTCCTTGTCATAGATTTCCGCCTGTTTCAGCTTATAGGCCAGAAGCTTGTATAATTCCTCATTTTCCATATCAAGATCCGCAATGGAGCTCAATACTTTTAATCCTGATTTTTTATCCTTCATGCCGAATAGCAACTGGGCGACATCAAAGTAATACTGAGGCGTTCCCTCATATTTTTCCCGGTTGTCCAGATAAATCTGATAAATAGTTTCCGCATCTCTGGCCTTTTCAAAAAGCTTCATGTATTCCGCACCGGATTTTACATCGATCACGTTGATTCTACCGGAACTGACAACCTCTGAAAGGTTTGGGTTCCCTGCACCGCTACGAACCTGTACTCCCGGCGCCCTTCCCTGCAATGACTGAACCGTATTGTTTGAAGCCAGTAACGGTTCAGAGCTAACCCTTACCAACGATGCAGTCTGGGACTCTCTCCGGACAGCCCTGTATCCCATTACCACCACTTCCTGAATGTCTTTGGCGCTGGAATCAGCAGTTTCCTTTGCTGCATCAGCCTGCCGGATGGAATTTTCACGGGCCGCACGGACTGCCGGTTCATTTGCCGTTCCACCGGGAGCTCCTGTCATGACCACTTCTTCAAGCATCCTGTCGCTTCGTGCAGAATCCCGGATTCCATCTCGATCCGGTAAAGGATAGTGTTTTGCCTTTTCTTTCGGGGTAAAATCTTTCTTCCACCACTCTTTCAGCTGCTCGGTCATCCTTTCGGCATCGGCCATAAGGTCTTTTACCCGTTCGTCTTTGCGGACGCTGTTGTTTTTCACCATCTGATCGTACATGCTTCTCAATTCTGCCGGCGGCGGAATCTCGTACCGCACGTAATCTTCCACATTTTCCAGGACCATCAGGCTCATGTTGTTGCTGACCAATCCGAACTGGCGGCTGACGTCTTTAATCTCGCTTTTATTTTCCTTCTCAAAAATTTCCAGTTCTCCCAGCTTTTTCTGGGCCCAGAATTTCGAGATCTCCCAGTCTTTCACGGTCTGCTCCCCGGCATTCAGGTAAATGGTTCGCGTTTCAGTCACTTCATTTCCGTATCCGAACCTGGCAACAACAGTAGATTGGTTTCCTTTCAGAATGCCGGTCAGTACAAAATCCTGGGCAATGGCTTGGGGCAGCGAAGGATAGGCTTCGGAAACCGCATTGTTTTGCTCCAGTCCTAAAAATTTCAAAGGCTGGGACAGGAGCTTTTTCACTTCTTTTGCGGGATCGTTTTCGTTTAGGTTTAAAAATTCTCCGCCGGTAAGATTGCTGATGAACTTCAGTTGGGCGGCATTTACTGCAGGTGAGGACGAAACGGTATAAACCGGCCTGTTGGTATTCCCGTTTACTTTCAGTTCCCCGAAAGAAGACAATCCGTCCGTAAAAAACAGGACTTCATCCTCTTTTACCGGCTTCAGCTGCCCGAAGTCCGTACCGCCGTCATAGACTGTCCGCAACAGATAGTCTTTCAGCGTATTCCAGTTTCCGTTGGTGATTTTAAAGGCCTGTCCTTCCTCAAACGTATGGTTCAGGAAATAGACTTTTACCGTAAGGTTTTTATTGGTTTTAAAATAGGCATCCAGCAAAGCCCATTCTTTCAGGTGATCCCGTTTTTTACCGCTTAAGGAATTATCCCAGACCACCGCCAGCTTTTCCGGCAGTTTTTTCGCCCGTTCCCCGGGATTGATATTGATCCCGGCCAGGAAGTAGGACGTATTCCCGGAAGCTTTCTGCATCAGTACCGTCTGGCCTCCCTCATGCTGGGGAAGATTGATCCTGATGTTGTTTACCGGTTTAAAATTGGCTTTGCGGGTATCCGCTACCCAAACCTTCCCGTTTTTTACGAAATCAAAACTTCCGTCGGGCTTCTCTTCCAGCTGCGGAACATCGGCACTTTGAAAAACGGTGGTTTTTAAAGTAAATTCAGGGATTTCGGCATTCCCGTTCAGCGGCAGAAAGTACTGGTAGGCATTTCCGGATTTTTTCAGCTCGTAGTTGTAGGTAATCTGAACCGTTCTTTCGCCGCCATTGGCAGAGATCGGATAGACCGTAGTCCTGAAATTATTCCCTTCCACTTTTTCGAGGATGCCGGGATCGACATTTCTTTTTTTAATGGTTTCGTAAACTTCCCGGGCTTTTTCCTTTTCTACCGGAACGGCATTCCGCAGTTTCCCGTTGATGTCGAGGGCATAGCCACCGGCACTTACGCCTTCCGGCAGCGGAAAAGTAACCCTTCCTTCCCTCAGCCGGTTGGAATTGTTCCTGAAAACCATGGTTACGGTGTTGGTGGAAATCCTTCCGGTGATCTTGGTCTCGATGTCCAGCTTCTGCAGAACCACGTCATTGTTTTTCCGGTAGCTGCCTTTTCCGTCGCCGGCTTCCACCACAGGCACCTGCGCCAGGCTGAATACCGGAAGAAATAACAGGAGGTGTATATATAAATTTTTCATGGATGATCTTTTTTTGTTTTTGGCAGCTGTCTCTATGGATATAGATGCAGAAACCGGAAAAAACGTTGGAAAAGATTTAAAAAAAATTTACATCAAAACATTATCACTCTGTTTTTCAGTGATATAATTTACGTAAAATTTGATTTGAAAAGTTCGGGAAAGAACCGGATCTTTTGCTGAATGATAAAGACCTGAACAAATCGGGTTGGTGATCAGGGCAGAAACCAAAGCATTTATCCATAACCGATGAACGGAAACTTATAGCTTATTAAATTTTACCTTTTATCTTTTAACATTAAGAAATTAAGGTATTTAGATTGGAAAAAAATTAATGTACCGGTTGTCCGGCGGTATTCAGTGAATTCGATTAAAAACCCCGTATTAAAGTGAAGAATAAACAAAGTTTATTTGATTCAGGAAATTAAGAGGAATGACGGATAGTTTTCTGAATCGAAATTCAAACAGGTTCTTAGAAAAATAATCAAATTTCCGTTTCTGCGTTATGAATTCCATCATAAAACCCGGAGCGAAAAAGCCGTTATCTTTGAAAAGTATTCATTCACTCCTTGCACTTATTTTTTCAAAGACCGCTTCCTCAGACAGGAAGCGGCCGTTTATGGATCCTTAAAGAATTACCGGCCGGTACCTAAAATAAAAGTCCTTCCCTGGGGAAGAACTTTCAGTTGAATCAGAGAGAAGATTATCCTCCTATCGGCTCGGGTACAATAATGTAGCATTCTTCATTAATCGCCACACAAACGTCTGCATCAGGGCAGTAGTACTTGCCGGGAGGACATTTTGCAGCGGATGCCGCCCCTTTAATGGTTTTGAGTTCTCTTCTCGAAAGGCTTTTCAGATTTTTCATAATGGTAGAATTTGGTTCAGTTATTTAATTTGTAATCTAACAATCTCAAAGTTAATGAAATATTCATCCCGTTTGCAGAATATTTTTATCAAATTGCTAATATCCGTCCATGAGTAGGTTCGCCGGAATTTCACTTCCGTTTCTTTATTATTTTCAGCTAAAATCGCAAGCAAAGTGGTGATGGTTTGAATTAATTCCGGATCACCGAATACAAATCAAAAAATGTTAAGAAAAAGTTAAAATACGGCATACTTTTCGTGTTTTAAATAAGGTCTAAATCAGCCCAACAATGACGTTAAAAGTAGTAGGCCAATAAAACAAATTATTAAAATGGAAAAAAAACCAGTACCCAACGGACCCAGCAAAACAGGAAATCCTTCCGGAGACCACAGAGGTAATAATCCCACCGCTCCCGGTAAAACACCACCACCGGCTCCTAAAAAAAAGCCCTGAATTCAGCTAATGCCCGGTAAATAATGCCGGGTATTTTATTTCAATGAACTTCTATAAGGTATTTGTATAGAATATAATTTAAATAACACGATTAAATTATGGTTTATCTGAGAAACATATCCATTCAGGGAATAAAATATCCCCCAACGAAATGGGTATTTTACCGGATAATTTTTAACTTTACCCTCCGACAAATTAACATAAATCGCTTTATCTTTAAGCCATTAAAACTTTGATTACCACTATGGAACAGAAAATACATCAGGGAAGAAACGTAAAACGCTTCAGGGAAATGCTCGGCATCAAGCAGGAAGCCCTGGCCTTTGACCTCGGCGAAGACTGGAACCAGAAGAAAATTTCCTTATTGGAACAAAAGGAAGTCATCGAAGACCACCTCCTGAAAGAAATTTCCAACGCTCTGAACATCCCAGTAGAAGCCTTTCAAAATTTTGATGAGGAGCAGGCCATTAATATTATTTCAAATACCTTTAATGATGAGGCTTTCATTGGGAATTCCGGTGGTACCTACAACATCAATCCAATGTTGGAAATCATTAAACTTCACGAGGAAAAGATTGCTTTGTATGAGAGGATTCTGAAGGAGAAGGAGGAGATGATGGAGCGGCTGGAAAGGCTTATTAATAAAGTTTAAGTCATTCTGGATAATTATATGGATCCGGCTCAACTGATGGTTGAGCCGGATTTATTTTTTATGATTGAAATGAGTAATTAATAAAATGAATAAATTTTTACTAAAAAAAATCATTTATAAGTTTCCATTCATTTTCATAATATTTATTATTTAATGATTTTCCCTCTGCTGTAAAACTTGTAAATATAAGTCGTTGTATATTTTGAGAAATGTTTTTTGGTAAAATTTTGTATTCTATACTGTCCGCATTTTGATAAACAACTTTGTACCCTTGTAAATGTAAAAGTTCTCTGTTCGATATTTTTTCAGTCTTATGAGCTTTGAAAACAGTTTCTAATCCTCGTTTTATTTTTAGCGAAATAACAGAATCTTCTTCGATAAGTTTTAAATACAATACTTTAGCATTTGGATTTTTCCCATTGGAATAATGATAGTTTATTCTTTTATCTAAAATTGATTTCACATAAACCTTGTTTATATGTCCATTATCGTAGCATTGTAGAAGAAATCCATTTTTATATTTTTCTTCAATAGGTAAGGAATATAAACCACTCTCATCCGAATACTCTTGAATTTTATATGAGTTGTCGTTGAAAAGATTGAAATAACAAAGAATTTTACTTTCGCTAGAAAATAAATTTACTTGATTGGATTCTTCTAAATCTTCTTCAATCATATCTATAAATGATTTATGCTTATGCTTATTAGCACTATCGTTTGACTGAATTGAAGAATTTAATGTATAAACTTCATTTTCTAATATGTCGATATATGATTTGTATAATGGTAAAATATCTGTCGAATTATTATCTTCTATCTCTTCATAATCATCAAGATTGGTTTCTGAAATATTATTAAGATCAACAGATTGTTGAATAGTTATTGAATTGTCTTTTTTCGTATTGTTTTCAATATAGTTGATGATTTTTTCAATTTCTTCTTGCGGACTTCTTTTAAATGCAGAGTAAAGCACACGATATACTTTCCAGCCAACACGTTCCAAAAATTCTTGCCTTTCTATATCATAGGCAACATCCTCGGGAAGTGAATGAAATGGGTCTCCATCACACTCAATCGCAATCATTTTTCCGTTATTGTGAACAACTAAATCTATTTTAAAATTTATGTAAACTTGTTTCCTAAGTTTATGGTTATAAAAAAGTTCAGGTTCTTTTACATTGTATTGAGGTTGGATATAAATGTATCCGTTTTTAATAAGTGATTTTGTAATATCATATTCGAACCAACTATCAAATGGCTCAGGCACATTATGCCTAAATCTTTCAATATTATAATCGTCAATCTGTAATGGAGCAATTAGTTTTACTTCATCATTAAAGAAAGCCAGAATTTTGTTTCTAAAATCTTTCGATTGTAAATGTTCCGACTTAACTGAATGAAATAAAATCATTTGCTCTTTTGCTCTACTTAAAGCAACATTGATTTTCTTAAATTCATCCTGACTGTGTATAATGGCTCTTGGCTGTGCATTTTGGTTATCTTTAAGCTTTTGAAAATCCAATGCTACACCAAGTGAAACTATCATTACATCTCTTTCATCTCCCTGAAATTTCGGAGAATCCTCAATAATAAGTTTATGTTTATCTATTTTTTCTTTTCCAAATTCATTTGCTAAATCTTCTTTTATGTCTTTAAGTTTTTCTGTATGGTTTACAGTTCCTAAACTAACTACACCAATTGATTTATTAGCATATTGGTCATCTTTTAGAATTGTTTGCAGAAACTTCTTGATTTCGTCAATTTCTTTGTGAATGATTTTATCTTCAGTAAAAGCATTTTGTACAAAAAAAGTTTCTTTCGGAGGTAGTCTACTAGAATTAATTTGCTTCAGTGGCCTTAAAGAATTGTTATAAAACTCTCTTTTTGAAAATTCAATTATTTCGGGAACACATCTAAAATGTTCTCTCAATGATAAATCAGATCTTCCTGCTACCATTTTTGCTAAATCAAATAAACTTGTATCAGGACGTATTTGTATGACATCCTCTTTAAGAAAATCTTTTAGAAATTTGTCTTTGATATGATTAAAGGAGTTAGATTCAACCATACTCGCATCTGGGGAAGTTTGTTTATTGTCCCCAACAATTATCATATTTTCAGAATAATAACTTAATAAAACACTATTAAAATTTAGCTGGCTTGCTTCATCCACAATGATACAATCAAATATTTCTGGTTCTTGTTCTAATGAATTCAAAACATCATTAAATTTCATAACCCAACAAGAAAGACTTTTGCTAATCATAGCTCCTTTTTTCCTTATAGCTAGTTGGAATTTAGGATTGTCTTTGATTCCTTTTTGCTTAGCCTTATTATAATCAAAATTGTAGCTGTTTAGTAAGTTAATAAAAGAATCTATTTCTTCTTCTGTAAACTTATTCTTGAAATTTGATTTAGCTAAATCAAACAAAATATCACGTTTAATTTGAAATATTTTTTCGTTTATAGAAGATAACTCTTTTTTACATTTTTGTAAGTCTATAAATTCAGTCTGTTTTATAAATTCATTTGCAGAAGCATATTCAAAATTTTCTTTTGAAATATAATGATCAGGGACATTATTAAGTGAACCAAAAGTATTAGGAAGTAATTTATATAGATACTTCTTTAAATTTATAAAAGTCTGCTCAATTTCAATTTGCTTACCGATTTCTAAAAACTTAATTTTTAAATGTTCAAAAATTTGAACATCATCAATTTTATTGACAGGCAAAAATTCTGAGAAAATACTTTTAATTTTAGATTTTTCTATAATATTGTCAATATTTTGAAGAACTTGTTTTTGGTCATTGAACTTATTGTTCAAATATTGAAGTGTTTCAAAATCATCTTTTAACAAAATTGCTTTTCGTGCTAATTCATCAATATTGAATAAATTAATCTGGCTATATTCTGATAGATTGATAAAATCAGAATTAAATTGAATTTGTGAAATGACATTTTTGTTAATTTCTACTTTCTTTAGAACATCATTTAAAACTTTATATTTCTCAAGCAAATTGGAATTGTTATCAAATGAGAATTGATAGCCATTTCGCTTCAATAAATTGAAATTATTATTGATAATAATAAGATTTTCAATTAGCGATTTCAACTGTAATATTTCAGTTTTATTATTGCATTTTTTACCATTAATGGTGAACTGTTCTAAATATGAAACTTGCTTGAAACTTGAGTTTGTAAGTCTTGTTAAAAATCCAGCTTTTCCATTTTCAGCGAATGATAAATAGGTTTCTATATCTAAAAGATATTTTGTTCCGTTCTCTACAAGTTCAAAAAAAGTTTTATTAGCTGTCTGATTTTCTTGTGAAAAATTAGAATTTATTTGTCTTTGAATCTGTTCTAACTCTCTTATATTTTTAAGAACAATATCAGAAGTTGAAAACTCGCTTGCAATTTCTTTTATCTTATCTAATTTTATTTTTAATACTTTATCTTTTGAAAATTCTGTTAGTCCTAAGTGATCTAATTGCTTTGTATAATTTTCTTGAAGTGATAGAAAGTTTTTAAAATCAAAATTCTCTAATCTGTTCAAAACTGTAGAAATATCAATATCTAAAGAATTACTATACCGTATTTCGGTGTGAGATAATTGTTTAAATTTCAATATTTCTTGTCTAATTAAATCAAAGTTAGAAAGCTCTTCGTCGATAAGTTCATCTTGAACCCAATTCCATTCTTCAGAGTTTTTCGATTCAAACTTCTCAACTATTTGATATGCTCTCAAACCGTTAAAAGAATCATTAATTTTAACTTGAGTATATTCTTTTTCAAGAGCTTGAATGATTTCAGATTTAAGTTTTATATACTCAGCTTTTAAACTGTCCAATTCTTCAATCTTGGATTCAACATTTAGATAGAAACTATCGGTTAAAATTTTAGAAATATTTCCAATGCTTTTTTCTAAGGAGAACCGATTTTGATTTGTTTCTAATTGAATTTTTGTAAAAATTAAATCATCAAATGTTTCCGGAATCTTATCTAGTAACGATTCTAAAGCCTTGTCTGTTTGAGCGGTAACAAGAACTTTTTTACCTTGCGCCAATAAAGAACAAAGTATATTTACGATTGTATGTGATTTTCCTGTTCCTGGAGGTCCAGTTACTACAGTTAGTCTGTTTTTTAAATAGTTTTCATAAATCTGTTTTTGCTCTTTATTGAATGGAAGAGGAAAGAACACAGAAAAATCTTCCTCTCCGTTTAGATTTTGGGTTTTTGCTCTATGAGTTTCAAAAAGTTCGTCTTTGAAATAGTTTGATTTAGTATAGGAATTATTTCCTGATGACTTAGGATTTCTAACCAATAGATTAAACAATTTTGCTTCTACTTCATTTTCTTCACTATACTTAATAATTGAATCTGTCAATTTTTCAAAAAAACGAGGTTTTCGTTGTTTGATATTTATTGAGGGAGAAAATGAAATTTTAAAATAATCCTCTTTGAAATAGTCTCTTTCAGGTTTATAAATAGTATTTTCAAAATCAGAATTACTAGAAATCTTTTGAAGTGATTTTGCTATTAAATCTTTAAAATCATTTTCAAAAATAAATTCGTAGCCTAATTCTGTAATTCGTTCTTCAAACCTATCAATGATATTTGATAAAACTTCTTTTTCAATAGGTGTATTGTTGAGAAAGAAAAAGTCTGCATATGGATTTTCCAAGTCTGAAAATGAAATTTTCACAACATTATTTGAATCAATATTTAATGATAAAGGAAAATGAAATAGATGTTGATTGGTTTTTGATAAATCCCCATTATTATTGAGTTTTGAGTATTGAATAAATCCAACGCTTAAAACAATTTCTAAATTTGAATCATTTCTTATATCGTTATGTGTTCTATAAAGCTTTGAATAAACTTCTTTGTTTTTCTTAAACTTTTTTAACTTTTCTATTTCAACTTTACCCTCTATTGAGCTTTGAAAGTAAAGAATTTCTTCTTCATTATTATTTATGCTCTCAAACTTGTTTTTGGCTTCGTCAAATTTAATAATTTCTACAAATTTGTATGGAATATTTATATTAGGCTTTAAAGGTTTTTCTAATAAAAAAATCAAAGGCTGCCTCTTAAATTTAGACGTGAAAATGTCTGTCAATGTAGATTCACAAATACCTGCATTAATAAAAGTTTCAATTTCATTGTTCCAAATAAAGTTACTTGAAACGTTGGAATTTAATATGTCTTTGACACCTCTTTCAAGTAGTTTTTTATATTCTTTTAAGAAGGTAATATATTGTTTAAGAGGGCTCATTGATTTTCAATATTATAAGTTTTTTCTAAAATTACATTATTTTTGATTAAATTAAGAAATATCTAATGCTATATAATTTCAGACTAGGCAATTTAGATAATATTATTGTAATAATTTGTAGACTTTAAAGCACCAATTTTATTACGGTAATAATGCAAAGACCATAAATAACCTAGCAAATACTATATATAGCTTTTAAAATATAATGATTATTTTAATTGTGCTGATAATTTAATTTTTTACAATTTTTGTAACATATAAGATGTATTCTAATAGTTCATGAAATCTTTATTAAATATGCCTTAATCATAACCAAAAAAGCACCTACAACTGTAAGTGCTTTTCTACGTGGTCCCACTTGGGCTCGAACCAAGGACAACCTGATTATGAGTCAGGGACTCTAACCAACTGAGCTATAGGACCTCAAAAATTTGGTTAAATTTTGTGATTGCAAAAATAGCAAAATTTCTGTTTCTACAAAATTATTTAGGGTTTTTCTTGGCACAATTCTACGAGGACGCCGTTGGTGGATTTGGGGTGAAGGAAGACAACGAGTTTATTATCAGCACCTTCTTTGGGTTCTTCGGAGATAAATTCGAAGCCTTCTTTTTTCAGTCTTTGCACTTCGGCCGCGATATCATCTACTCCGAATGCCAGATGGTGAATGCCCTCCCCTTTCTTGCCGATGAATTTGGAAACAGGACTGTCTTCACGGCTTGCTTCCAACAGCTCGATTTTGCTTTCGCCGGCGGCATAGAATGAAGTGGTTACGCCTTCCCGCTCCACCGATTCTTTTTTATAGGATTCCTTTCCCAGGAGCTTCGCAAAAAGTTCGTCGGAAACCCCTAAGGATTGTACGGCAATACCGATATGTTCTAATTTCATAAAGAATAAATAAATTAAGTCGTAATTTTGATATACCCACCGGATTTCAGGGTACCAATTCAAACAAAAGTACTAAATTTGCAGAAATTATGGAAAGTAACAGACAAAGAAAAGTAGCCCAGATCATACAGGAAGATTTCGCAGAACTTTTCCGCAAGCAGTCATCGGAAAGCAAGCAGAGCATTCTGGTAACAGTTTCGGATGTAAAGGTGACACCGGATCTCAGCATTGCCAAGATTTATTTAAGCATCTTCCCGCAGGAACACCGCAAGGCAGTGATGAAGGAGATCGAGGAAAACAAGGCGCAGTACCGGAATTTCATCGGCCAGAAAATGGCGAAGCAGGTGCGCGTAATCCCCAACCTTAATTTTTACCTGGATACGACGCTGGACGATGTTGAAAAACTGGAGCGCGAACTGAGAGGCGAAGGCGATAATCCGATTCTTTAAACTTTGAAAAACATTGCTTTTTATATTGCTTCCCGTTACCTTTTGTCAAAGAAAGGGAGCACAGCCGTGACCTTTATTACCTGGTTGGCGGTGGGTGCGATGACGGTAGCGGTAACAGCAATGTTTGTCATCATCTCCGTTTTTTCGGGCCTGGAAGATCTCAACAAAGACCTGATTTCCAACCTTCACGCCGACCTGACCATCAAAAGCACTTCCGGGAAAACCCTGAAAGACCTGGACCAGATCACCTCCGTTCTGAAAAACAACAAGGAGATCAGCCATTTTTCGAGGGTGATCGAGGAAAAAGTATACATCAGCTTCAACGGAAAAGGCGACATTGCCTATCTGCGCGGTGTCGATTCGGCGTACACGAAAGTGAATCCCATTGATAAAGAAGTATTCTTCGGAGTTTATCCGGGATTTAAATATTCCAATGAAGTCTTGATGGAAAATTCGCTGGACATCCGGCTGTCCGTTCCGGTAGCAACGGAAAACGGCTATGCAACGATATTCATGCCGAAGCCGGGAACCGGGATCATCAATAAGGAAGAAGACATCTACAACAAAAAAGACATTCTGGTCACCGGGCTTTTCCCCGGAAAAGACCAGCTCGACAACTACATCATTGCCCCGATCGAACTCACGGAGGAACTGCTCAGCCTGCCGAAACATTCGGCTTACCAGATTGTGATCAAGCTTAAAAACCCGGAAAACGCCGATGCCGTAAAGCAGCAGCTCACCACTTCTCTCGGAGGCAGCCTCAAAGGTGAAAAAACGCCTGCCGGAAAACAGCTCGAAATCAAAACCAAGCAGGAAGAGAATGCCGCTTTCTGGAAGATGATCAATACCGAAAAGCTGTTTATTTATCTGATTTTCGCACTGGTTATTTTCATCACGACTTTCAATCTGGCCGGAGCCATTATCATCCTTCAGCTGGATAAAAAAGAGCAGGCCAAATCCCTGGTTTCATTAGGATTTCCGTTAAGCCATCTGCGTCAGGTATATTTTTACACCGGGATCCTGATCGTGGTGCTGGGTATCATCTCCGGGTTAATCCTGGGCACCGGCCTCTGCTATTTCCAGCAGTACACGGAATTCTTCAAAGCGAATGAAAGCCTTCCTTTCCCGGTGAAGATTGTCGGCAAAAACTACCTGATCGTAGCCCTTACCGCTTCCCTTTTCGGGTTTGGTATTTCCTGGGTATTCTCGAAGATCAGCAAGGACTATATTACTAAAAATTAACATCTCCCGTATTCATTTTTTTGTACCTTTACGGCCCCAATTTTTAAAAATGAAACGACATTTATTCCCTTTTTTACTGATCGTTGCGTTTTGTAATGCATTTGCGCAGGCACCTGCCAATTACTACAATGCAGCCAACGGACTGACCGGTGCTAATCTTAAAACGGCACTTAGCCAGATTATCACCACCGGCCACATTCCCAAAAGTTACAACAACTTATACAACGGGTATGTGAGTACGGACAGTGACAATTTTTATGAAAATGACGGAAGCGTATTAGACATTTATTCCGAAAATCCTGCAGGAACGGATCCATACGTTTACCAGCATACGTCATCGAACCAATGCGGAAGTTATTCCGTGGAAGGAGACTGCTACAACAGAGAACACATCGTCCCGCAAAGTCTTTTCGGCAGTGCGATGCCGATGTATTCCGACATCAATTTTATCCGGCCCACAGACGGTAAGGTAAACGGATACCGGTCCAACTTCCCTTTTGGAAAAGTAGCTTCTGTATCTTATAATTCCCAGAACGGATCAAAGCTAGGAACCTCTGCCTCTCCCGGATATTCGGGAACGGTTTTTGAGCCGATCGATACGTTCAAAGGTGATGTTGCCCGGATGATCTTTTACTTCGTAACGCGATATGAGAGCCAGCTTTCCGGTTTCACTTCGGGAAACATGCTTGGAAACTCAGCGTTTCCGGGATTACAGGACTGGGAACTGAACCAGCTTTTAGCCTGGCATCTGGCCGATCCGGTTTCAGCGGTGGAAATCACCAGAAACAACGCTTCGTATGTGTACCAGGGAAACCGCAACCCGTTTATCGATCATCCTGAATACGCAGTGCAGATCTGGGGAACACCGGTTGTCGATACCCAGGCACCGACCGCTCCTACCAATTTAATCACCAGCAATGCTTCTTCTAATTCTATCTCATTGAGCTGGACGGCTTCTACGGATAACGTGGGCGTAACAGGATATGACATTTATAAAGACGGAACTTTGTATGCCACCGTTACAGGAACCACGGCTACCGTTTCCGGATTGAACCCATCCACCACTTACAATTTCTACGTGATTGCGAAAGACGCGGCAGGAAATGCTTCTACGGCAAGCAACACTGCTCCGGGAACCACCCTTGCAGGCGGACAGCCGGGAGGAAGCTGCGGAACGGAAGACTTTGAGAACATTCCGGCCAGCGCCACAAATTATACGACCCGGACATGGACCAACAACAATATTACCTGGACGGCGACGGATGCCAGAACAGATCAGACCATCACCGGCAAGGCCATTACCATCAGAAACGGTAGCTTAACAAGCTCTACGGTTTCAGGAGGGGTCGGTTCTTTAACAGTGACGACCAAACTTCCATTCTCTTCCGATACGGCAGGAACCCTGACGTTACAGGTTAACGGAAATAACGTAGGGACAATTCCTTTCAGCACAACCGCAACCACGACGACGATCAGCAACATCAACGTTCCTGGTAATGCAGTGATTAAGATCCTCAATCAAAATGACAAACGGATTGCCATTGATGATCTGAGCTGGACGTGCTACAGTGTATTGGGAACGGCGGAGATTTCAAAAGACCAATCGTCTTTCAGCATTTATCCGAATCCGGTAAAAAACAATGAACTGTTTGTAAAAGGAGAAAACCTGAGCCGAATTTCAAAAGCACAGATCTATGATTTCTCAGGAAAACTGATCGAAACCATTGAGCATCCTTTTAAACATTCAAATAAAATCGATCTTAAAGGTCTGGTAAAAGGAAATTACCTCCTGAAAACCGACGCTTTTGCTGCGAAATTCATCGTAGACTAAGATTTAAGAAATATTTCATCCTGAAGACCGGTTTTATCCGGTCTTTTTTTTATTTTTATCCGATGGATTCCAATAAAAAACTAGGACTGATCGGGAAAAACATTTCCTATTCCTTTTCAAAAAAATACTTTGAAGACAAATTCCAGAAGCTGATGCTGAAAGGCTATTCGTACAGCATTTTCGATCTGCCGGAACTCCGTGAGGTGGACACCCTTTTGGCCAACCCGGAATTGTTGGGCTTCAACGTTACAATTCCTTACAAGGAAAAGATCATCGACTACCTGGATGAGCTGAGCGATGAAGCGCAGAAAATCGGGGCCGTCAACTGTGTCCGGATTGAAGACGGTAAAAAGACAGGCTATAATACCGATGCCTTCGGGTTTGAAAAGACACTGATCCTCCATAAAAAGCCGCACCACCATTCCGCCCTGATTCTGGGGAACGGCGGAGCAGCCAAAGCCGTGAAATATGTGCTGGATAAACAGGGAATCCCTTCTCTTACCGTTTCCCGTACTACGGAAATCAATTATGGAAACCTCGACAGAGCAACGGTGACACAGCATCAGATCATCATTCAGTGCACGCCGGTCGGGACCTTCCCCAATGTGGAAGACTGCCTGGATTTTCCTTTCGACGGACTTACCAAAGACCACCTGGTCATCGATTTAATTTACAACCCGAATTATACGAAATTCATCATCAACGCTTCCGAAAAAGGAGCCAAAACCGTGAACGGCTATTATATGCTCGAACAACAGGCAGAAAAAGCCTGGGAAATTTGGAATTTTCAAAAAAAATAACTTAACTTAGTATTGTATTTGGCTTTTTAGCTATATATTTAGAGGATATTATAATGCCACTCACATAAACGATTTGCTATGATTACAGAAAACAATCTTTCTGAGAACGAGGAAAACAAGAACGATCAGGAAATCCCTCAGGAAAATACATCAGAAAATGTTGCATCCCAGGATGAAAACACCCCGCATGAAGAGCCGGAACATGAAGAAGAGCATGAAGAGGTGCAACTCTCCCTGGCTGATGCGCTGAAAGAAATGGAAAAAATCATCAATGCGCCGAATGCCGGTGAAGATTTCAAAAAATTCAATCAGCTGAAAGAAAAAGCAAGTCATTACATCCATGATGAAGTGGAAGACAAAAAGCATGAGTATACCGATGCCGGAAATGCACCGGAAACCTTCAGCTACGAGCACCCTTCCCAGGCAAGGTTCTCTGCTCTGGTAAATATCTTCAGGGAAAAGCATGACGATTTCCAGAAAGGCCAGGAAGAGGAGCAGAAGAAAAACCTGGAGCACCGCCAGAACATCATCGAAAGGCTGAAAAACCTGTATACCAATTCCGAACCCGGAACCAATCTTTTCAAATCGATCCGTGAGATCAAGGAAGACTGGTCCAACGCCGGACAGGTGGCAAAATCCGAGTTCAGGATCCTGAATAACAATTATTTCCATCACCTGAACCAGTTTTATCAGATGCTGGATCTGAATAAAGAATTCCTGGAGCAGGAATACAGCCATAATCTTGAAAAAAGACAGCACATCATCGAACGTGCCCGCCAGCTCGAGCATGAGCCGGTAATCCAGAAAGCACTGAACGAACTTCAATATCTTCACAAGCTTTGGAAAGAAGAAGCGGAGCCGGTAGCGGAAGAATTCCGTGAAAAGACGTGGGAAGAATTTAAGGAAATCTCCAATAAGATCCACGAAAGAAAATCCGAGCTTTCGGCAGCCATCGAAACCGAACAGGCCGGTAATCTGGAAAAGAAAAACCAGATTATCGCTGAGATTAAAAAATTGTCTGAGCCTGTGGAGAATCCGAACCACAATTACTGGCAGAACGCCATCCGAAAAGTGGAAGACCTCCGTACCGAATTCCTGAAAACCGGAAGTGTACCGAGAAAACTTTCCAATCAGAACTGGAATGATTTCAAAACCACGCTCAGAAATTTCAACACCACAAAAAATACCTATTATAAATCGTTAAAAGGTTCCCAACAGGCGAACCTGGAAGAGAAATTAAAACTGATCCAGACCGCAAAAGACAACCAGAACAACGAAGAATGGGATATCGCCGTTCCTTTATTTAAAAAACTTCAGGAAGACTGGAAGAAAATCGGCCACGTTCCGAAGAGCATGACCAACAAAATCTGGGATGAGTTCCGTGACGCCTGCAATGCATTCTTCAACAATTACCGCGAGAAAAGCAATGCCTCTACCGACAACTGGAAAGAAAATTACAAGCAGAAGAAAGCGATTCTTGAAGATCTGAAAACCGTCAGCAATGAGGAAGGCAGCATCGAAAGGATTGAAGCCATTAAAACAGCCTGGAACAACATCGGGAAAGTGCCGAGGGATAAAATTTCCATCAATACCGAGTTCAACAAAACCCTGAGAGAAAAACTGAAGCTTAACAAGATCAATGAATTTGAGCTTAAGGAAGAGGGGCTTTCTGAAAACCAGCTGACCGATAAGGCAAGAAAAATGAAGAGCCAGATCTCGGATCTTGAAGCGGAAATCGTAAAACTGGAAAACAACCTGGCGTTCTTCAAGAACCCATCCAGAGAAAATCCGCTGCTGAAAGATACCTACGATTCGATCGACGAGAAGAAAGCGCATCTGGAAAGCCTGAAACAAAATCTCCACAACATTATTGCCGGAGAATAAAAAAATAATCTTAAATCTTAAAAGCGGAGCAACCATTTGACTTCGCTTTTTTCATGGACTATGCAGGACGAATTTTATATTAAAAGAGCCATTGAACTGGCTAAGAAAGCTCTTGGCCACACCTACCCCAACCCTTTGGTCGGAAGCGTGATCGTACACGATGGTACAATTATCGGGGAAGGCTATCATCACAAAGCCGGACAAAATCATGCAGAAATCAACGCAATCGAATCAGTACAGGATAAATCCCTGATTCCGGAATCTACGATTTATGTGACGCTGGAGCCTTGTGCCCATTACGGGAAAACGCCGCCGTGTGCTTTGAAAATAAAAGAACTCGGCTTCCGGAAAGTCGTGATCGGAGCCATGGATTCCCACGATAAGGTAAACGGAAAAGGCAAAAAAATCATCCGGGAAGCCGGAATTGAAGTAGTCTCCGGAGTTTTAGAAAAAGAATGCATTGAGCTGAACAAAAGGTTTTTCACCTATCATGAAAAAAAGCGGCCGTACATCATCCTGAAATGGGCCCAGTCAGCCGACGGTTTCCTGGATAAGGATTTCCAGCCGACGGCCATCTCGAATTCACTGGCCAACCAATTCGTGCATCAGCTAAGAGCCGACGAGCACGCCATCTTGGTAGGAACCCAAACCGCATTAAATGACAACCCTTCTCTTACGGTAAGGAATTTGGAAGGCGTAAATCCGGTGAGAATATTAATTGATTTTGACCTGAAGGTCCCTTCGGATTTTAAAATTTATAATCAAGAAGCCAGGACCATTGTTATCAATTCCGTGAAAGAAGAAACCCTTGAAAATATTCATTTTGTTAAAATTAAAAAAGAAAATTTCCTGCAGGACCTGATGGACGCTTTGTATAGAGAGCAGATCCAGTCCGTCATTATTGAAGGCGGGCGGTTTACCCTGCAGCACTTTATCGACGGGAATCTATGGGATGAAGCCATCATCATTAAAAATGAAAACCTGAAGCTTAAAAACGGAACCCAGGCACCGGAATTCACAGGCAGGAAACCTTTGCGGGTGGAAAAGTTCAGAGACAATACAATTGAGTCTCATCAGTCATAAAACATTCACTATCAAAACTTAACACAGTAATATTTTATAATTTATCACTGTACTTTGAAATTAATTCCGTAACTTCATGATCCATTTAAACCAATACATCATGAAAAATCTAAGAAAACTTTCAAAGAGAGAACTGAAAGCCGTGAACGGCGGTATTCCAAGTTGTTACTTCGACGTTGTACTCAATCAGATGGTTTGCCCATGCAATCCGCACCTTTACTACAACTGCAACGGTAAATGTATTCCACTTGACCAGGCATGTGCAGCTCCAGGAGTTGAATTGTAATATCACTACCACGAACTTAACCATCCCTGCTACATCAAAAATATTTAATCTACACGAAGAGAACTTTAACGGTTCTCTTTTTTTATAACTCCGTTTTTAATTCTTTCCCTCAAAAAATTTTTACCTTTGATAAATAATTCTAAAATTACAGAGATCATTTTCCCTTATTGCATATGTTCAATTTTAAAACCATAGAATCTTCAGTAGAAAATACTTTATTAAAAGAAAAAGGAAGCAAGTTCATCGGCTTTGCTTTCCCGGTAAATAATGAGGGAGAGCTTAAAACCGCTCTAGAGAAGATTCGCGCCGAACATCCGAAAGCCACACATCATTGCTACGCTTTCAGAATGGGGCTAAATGGGGAAAACTACCGCGCCAATGACGACGGCGAACCTTCGGGAAGTGCCGGACTGCCCATCTATAACCAGCTTCTGGCCAATGACATTACCAACGTTCTCGTGATTTCCGTACGCTATTACGGCGGGACAAAACTGGGCGTTTCCGGTCTGGTAAAGGCTTATAAAGAATCGGCAAAAATAACGCTTGAAGAAACCCGGATCATTACCAGGGAACTGGAAACTAATCTTGAGATCGAATTCAATTTCAATCAGCAGAATCTTATTTTCACATTGATTTCAAAATTTGATGGTAAGATCATCAATTTTGACTCCCGGGAAAAAGCTTTCATTTTAGCGAAAATTAAACTAAAGGATAAAGAGTCAATAGCGGAAACACTGGAGAATATGCAATTTGTAGAATTTAAATTTATCTAAACTAAAGCTTAATCATTCGGTAAGATCAGGGGTTATAAAAAATAAACTTTACGTTCTCTTTTCCGTATTTGTGTTTGAGATGCTCCGCAATTTTTTTATAATTTTCGGTTTCGGGGATGGGAGCAGATTTTATTTCTTCCAAGGCCCAGTCCTGAAGGTTGATACCTGCCTGTCCTTTACAAAGGCTGTTATTTTTCTCAAAATACGGTTGAAGATTTTTTTCATCTTTTGAAACACAGACATACATCCGGGCGCCTTTTCCGGAATATAAATTGAACGAAAAATATTGATACCAACGGCCAAAGAAACTGAACACCGGCATCACAAACTAAAGAATCAACCAGTAAAAATTACGGAAAACAATTGTTCTGGTCAAAACTTCAACAGGCCTTGAATACACAACAACTAAAATAAAAATCATTGCTAAATTCCATGGCCAAATTACAGAATTGTATTTTAAACCGAATGGACCCAGTATAATCAAAATGCTTAAATGCATTGAAATTAATAAATAACTGATTTTTTGTTTCACTTTTGAGACCAGAAGGCATACGGCTGCACCCACTTCGATCATAGGAATAAATAAGCCTGCGAAAAACAGTTTATACTTTAAGATAACCTCCATGGAAAGACCGAGAAATTTGATCAGGAACATATTCAGCCAGACCACAGACAAAAAATCCCGGGTAAACTTATGCAGACCGCTGAATAAATAAATTGATACTAAAAACAGATGGCTTAAAAATAAAATGGGTTTAGGTTTTTTAAAATTTATAACGAATATCAGTAAAAAGCACATATACATATATTCCCAAGGCTGACCTCTTACGGTATCCAGCGCACAACTCATTAATTCACTAAAAAAATAGCGTAACCATCACCCCCCTGTTCATTTTAAATCACAACAGGACCAATAACGCTAAAAGAGAAAATCCGAATAAGAAAAGATGAAAAAAACCGGGAACATTATTTAAAAAATCCATCCAAGGGATTACAGGATACGTTCTTTCCGTAATCCATGTGCTGTAGCTCCATATTTTGGTGAGAAGCCAGAAAAAGGCAATGATCCTGATCAGATCCTTGATTTGTTCACCTGATAAATCTTTTTCTTTCATTAATGATTCACTATGTTTCCTCAAAAATATCAAATTCATCCGGATTTATTCGGTCTGTTAACGCAAATAAAAGAAAAACATCCCGGAAAAGCTTTCCGGGATGCAATATGTTTCATTTGATTTTTCAGATCAATCTCTTCTTCCGCCCATCAGCAGAGAAGCAAAGTACAGCAGTTGAACCAGGGAGCCGATGGCTGCCACGACATAAGTTCTGGCTGCCCATTTCAGGCTGTCTTTTACCCCGACATACTCTTCCGAAGTTACTGTACCGGTATCCCTCAGCCACTTCATTGCCCGGTTGCTCGCATCGTATTCCACCGGAAGTGTTACGAAAGCAAAAAGCGTGGTCAGGGCAAACATAATCACTCCGATTGCCAGGATTAGCTTGTTTCCGCTCATGGCCATCACGATGATTCCTCCCATAATGACAAACTGCATCAGGTTCGAGCTGATGCTTACTACCGGCACCAGCTTGGAACGGAGCTGCAGCATGGAATATCCTACTTTATGCTGAACGGCATGCCCGCACTCATGAGCTGCAACGGCCGCTGCTGCTGCATTTCGCTGCATATAAACCGCTTCGGAAAGATTTACCGTTTTATTTTCAGGATTGTAATGATCGGTCAGTTGTCCCGGAACCGACATCACCTGGACGTCATTGATCCCGTTGTCCCTCAGCATTTTTTCCGCCACTTCCTTGCCGGACATTCCATTCCGGAGATGCACCTTGGAATAATGTTCAAATTTGGATTTCAACCGCCAGGAGACAAACCAGCTCACTGCCATTGAAATAATTATGATTAAATAATAACCGCCCATCTAATAACTTTATAATATATTTTTTCAACCCAGATGATGTAAAAACTGTGCCAAAGTTTTATATTAATTTATTTATATTTGTTCCATAATTCCCCTAGAATACCATGTCAGAAATTTCAGTTATTGAAGTAAAAAGTGCTGATCAGCTCAAGCAGTTTGTAAGATTTCCGATGGATCTGTATAAAAACAATCCGTATTATGTGCCTTCCTTTGTGAATGAAGAAATCAACATCTGGAATCCGGCGGAAAATCCGGCATTGGAATATTCCGAGGCCCGGCAGTTTTTAGCCTATAAAGACGGTCAGCTTGCCGGCAGGATTGCAGTGATGATCAACCATAAGGAAGAACGTGAACTAGGGATCAGAAAAGTACGTTTCGGGTGGATCGATTTTATTGATGACGAAAAAGTTTCCAAAGCACTGATTCAGAAAGCCATCGATTACGCCAGGGAAAAGAACATCGGGAAAATCGAAGGACCGATGGGCTTCACCAATCTCGACAAAGCCGGAATGCTGACCATGGGCTTCGATAAGCTGGCTACGATGATCGGCATCTACAATCATGCCTATTACCCGCAGCACCTGGAAAAACTTGGACTGACGAAAGAAAAGGAATGGGTGGAATTCGAACTTCAGTTCCCGGAAGTGCTGCCGGATAAAATCCACAAGTTCAACGAACTGATTTCCCGGAAATACAAGCTGAAGGTTTTGGAATTCAAATCGAAAGAAGAGATCATTGAATATGTAGATCCGATGTTCGACCTGCTGGATGAAACCTATAAGCACCTGTCTACTTACACCCCTATTTCAGACGAGCAGCGTAAAACCTACAAAGAGAAATATTTTAAGCTGATCGATAAAGATTATATCGTGTGCGTGGCCGATGATACAGACCAACTGGTGGCCTTTGCCATCACCATGCCTTCGTATTCCAGAGCACTACAGAAATCCAAGGGCAGACTGCTGCCGTTCGGCTGGTGGTACTTCCTGAGAGCCGGAAAGAAAAACGACCGTGCGAATTTTTACCTGATCGGTATCCATCCGGATTATCAGCGAAGAGGGGTTACGTCCATTATCTTTAAGGAAATCTGGAAACTTTTCAGAAAAAAAGGAGTAAAGTACCTTGAAACCAACCCTGAACTGGAAGAAAATAAAAGCGTTCAGTTGCTATGGCAGGACTACAATCCGGTAAACCATAAAAGAAGAAGAACATACGCGCTGGAGATAGATAATAAGTAATGGGTAATAGGCAATGAGTAATGGGTAAACTATAAATTCACATTTTTTAATACCTGATACTCTCAAACCCTCATTCTCCTAAAACGCAATAAAAAAATCAACACATGAAACCACAGCTTATCATTTTCGGTGTTTTGGTGGCCGGATATATTTCATACAATCTCTTTTTCCGGATTGCAGACGAACGCACCAATACCGTCGTCAACATCCTGTTCGCAAGCATAATCTTTGCCTATATTGCTTTTATGGCCTTTTCGCTTCTTAAAAAGATGAAAAAGTAACGGATTTCTGCTTTAAAACCTCCCGGGAATTATTTACTGACCCTGACTACGAAAAAAGGAGAACCTGTACTAAAAAAATAATCGTTACACGCTAATTTTTATTGATTCTAAATTACCGGTTTACCGGATTTTAATTCCACTTTTAACCTCATAAATTTCATGCTTTCTTGTTTATTCGCTAAATTTGCAAATTGAGATAATAATGCAAAAATGAATTTACCTGAAAGTTATATTCCAATCCTTTTACAGGCAGGTGTTGCGATAGGTTTCGTAGCGATTTCTCTGCTTGGAGCGCATTTTTTAGGTCCGAAACAGAAAAAAGGAAATTCTGTGAAAAACCAGAGCTGGGAATGTGGAGTCCCGGTAGAAGGAAATGCAAGAACACCATTTTCCATCAAATACTTTTTGACCGCAGTACTTTTCGTATTATTCGATATTGAAATTGTATTTTTTTATCCATATGCCGTTAACTTCAGAGAGTTCGGGATGGAAGGCTTCCTTGCGGTGCTTACCTTTGTAGCGATCTTCTTTATGGCATTTTTCTATGTCTGGAAAAGAGGCGCACTGGATTGGGATAAGTAGAGGAATAGAAATTTTAAATGACTTTTTTAGATAAGACAACTGAGGTGTAAAGCTAACATTAACACTCATTTGCGATCTAAATTAAAATCTTAAATCAATCAAATGTCAGATAACAAACCAGTAATAAGAACAGATGCACCGGCTCCGGAAGGATTTGAAGGAGAAGGGTTTTTCGCAACGAAACTGAGCAGTGTCATCGGGATGGCCAGAAAATTTTCTCTTTGGCCTTTGCCTTTTGCCACTTCTTGTTGCGGCATCGAGTTTATGGCAACCCTGAACCCGACGTATGACGCTTCAAGATTCGGGATGGAAAGAAACTCTTTCTCCCCGAGACAGGCCGACCTGCTGATGGTCTGCGGAACCATATCCAAAAAATTAGGACCGGTCCTAAAAGAAGTATACACCCAGATGGCTGAGCCGAAATGGGTAGTTGCCGTAGGTGCCTGCGCATGCAGCGGCGGTATTTTTGACACGTATTCCGTATTGCAGGGAATCGATAAAATAATTCCGGTAGACGTTTACGTTCCGGGGTGCCCTCCGAGACCTGAACAGATCATCGAAGGGGTAATGCAGGTTCAGGCCCTTGCTGAAAGCGAAAGCATCAGAAGAAGAGATACCCCTGAATATCAGAAATTATTAGATTCTTACCATATTAGCAACTAACGGAAATGACCAACGAATTTGTATTAGAAGCCATCACCAGAGAATTTCCGGAATCCGTTATCGCAAGCTCAGAACCTTACGGGATGCTGACGGTTGAGGTTAAAAAAGACGATCTGAAAAAAATCGTCCATTACCTGAAGGATTCATCACTGGAAATCAATTTCCTGACAGATGTTTGCGGAATCCATTATCCTGAATTTCCGGACAGGGAAATCGGTGTGGTGTACCATCTGCAGAACATGATGGCCAACTTCAGGCTACGTCTGAAGATCTTCATGTCCAGAGAAAACATCGAAGTGGATTCTTTAGTAGATCTGTATGCAGGCGCCAACTGGATGGAAAGGGAAACCTTTGATTTCTTCGGAATCAAATTTAAGGGACACCCGGATCTCAGACCTATCCTGAATATGGAAGACCTGGGCTACCACCCGATGCTGAAGGAATATCGTCTTGAAGACGGGACAAGGACCGACAAGAACGATGATATGTTCGGAAGATAAAAAAGCGAATGGCGAATGGCAGTCAGCCAATAGCCGGAAGCAAATAGCTAAAAGCAATCATTATGAAAGATAACTCATTATCTAATATACTCAACCAATACGAAAGTAAGGAACAGATTGACGGACAACTGTACACCCTCAATTTAGGACCTACCCACCCTGCTACCCACGGGATCTTCCAGAATATCTTAACGATGGACGGAGAAAGGATCCTTCACGCAGAACAGACCGTGGGCTATATCCACAGGGCATTTGAGAAAATTTCAGAAAGAAGGAATTATTCCCAGATCACCACCCTTACCGACCGTATGAATTACTGTTCTGCGCCGATCAATAACCTGGGCTGGCACATGACGGTAGAAAAGCTGATCGGGGTTGAAGTTCCGAAACGTGTAGATTATATGCGTGTTATTTTAATGGAACTTGCCAGAATCGGTGACCACCTGATCTGTAACGGGGTAACCGGGATGGATTCAGGAGCTATTACGGGACTTACTTATATGTTCATTGAAAGAGAACGTATTTACGATATGTACGAGCAGATTTGCGGAGCAAGGATGACCACCAATATGGGAAGAATCGGAGGTTTTGAAAGAGACTTCACCCCGAAATTCCATGAGTTGCTTAAGGATTTCCTTAAAACCTTCCCGCCAAGATTCAAGGAATTCTGTACTTTACTGGAAAGAAACAGGATTTTCATGGACCGGACCATCGGAGCAGGAGGCATTTCTGCCGAGAGAGCATTGAGCTACGGTTTTACAGGTCCGAACCTTCGTGCTACCGGCGTTGACTATGACGTCAGAGTCGCGCAGCCTTATTCTTCTTACCAGGATTTCGATTTCATTATCCCTGTAGGAACCTCAGGAGACACCTACGATCGTTTCATGGTCCGTCAGCAGGAAATCTGGGAATCCATCAAAATCATTAAACAAGCTTACGAAAGCCTTCCTGAAGGTCCGTTCCATGCGGATGTTCCGGATTTTTATCTTCCTGAAAAAGCTGATGTTTACCAGAAAATGGAAGCCTTGATTTACCACTTCAAAATCGTAATGGGAGAAACCGATGTACCGAAAGGGGAAGTTTACCATGCGGTAGAAGGAGGAAACGGGGAACTAGGATTTTATCTTGTTAGTGATGGTGGAAGAAGTCCTTACCGACTTCACTTCAGAAGACCTTGTTTCATCTATTACCAGGCCTATCCGGAAATGATTACAGGTTCTGTGATTTCTGACGCGATCGTTACCATGTGTAGTATGAACATTATTGCGGGAGAATTAGACGCATAAAACGGTAAAAAGTATAGGGTATTAATGTACCATGTACTTTGAAAATATAAACAGATAATAATACTTTGTACTTTGTACAATGTACATTTTACAACAAAATAAAATGAGCGAAACAATAGCTTTTAAACCGGAAAGTTTAGCACAGGTGCATAAGATGATGGCAAGATACCCTGAGGGAAGACAGAAGTCTGCCCTTATTCCTGTTCTTCACCTGGCACAGAAAGAATTCGGAGGATGGTTGGATGTTCCCGTAATGGATTATGTTGCGGAATTGCTGAGCATCAAGCCTATCGAAGTATATGAAGTGGCGACTTTCTACACCATGTTCAATATGAAGCCGGTCGGCAAATATGTCCTGGAAGTCTGCAGAACGGGACCTTGTATGGTTTCGGGAAGCGAAAAGATCCTGAACCACATCAGAACCAGACTGAACATCAGGGACGGAGAGACTACGGAAGACGGAATGTTCACCTTAAAGCCTGCAGAATGTCTTGGCGCTTGTGGATATGCCCCGATGATGCAGCTTGGAAAATTCTTTCATGAAAATTTAACGATCGAGAAAGTAGACGAAATCCTTGATCTTTGCAGAGAAGGGCAGGTTGCTTTGGACTAATTGGATTTTAAATATCAAATAAATAAGAAGCGTACCACCGGAGCCACAAGCTGTCGGCCATTCGCTAAAAGCATATAGAAATGAGTAAAAAACTTTTACTTAAAGACGCACACATAGAAGGCATCCGCTACTTTGAGACCTACCGCAAACAGGGAGGTTACACGGCTGCAGAAAAAGCTTTGAAAATGACACCGGACGAAGTGCTGGAAGAAGTGAAAGCTTCCGGACTCCGCGGACGTGGAGGAGCCGGATTCCCTACCGGGATGAAGTGGAGCTTCCTGGCCAAGCCGGAAGGCGTTCCAAGACACCTGGTGGTAAATGCCGACGAATCGGAGCCCGGGACTTTCAAAGACCGGTACCTGATGGAATTCCTTCCTCATTTATTGATTGAAGGAATGTTGATTTCCTCATACTGTTTAGGTTCCAACACTTCATACATCTACATCCGTGGAGAATATTCGTGGATTCCCGATATCCTGGAAGAAGCGATTGAAGAAGCCAAAGCAGCAGGATTTTTAGGTAAAAATATTTTAGGAACAGGGTTCGATCTTGAAATCTACGTTCAGAGAGGTGCCGGAGCCTACATCTGTGGTGAAGAAACGGCATTGCTTGAATCCCTTGAAGGAAAAAGAGGAAACCCGAGACTTAAACCGCCGTTCCCGGCTGTAAAAGGACTTTGGGAAAGACCGACCGTAGTGAACAACGTGGAATCGATCGCAGCGATTGTTCCGATTATTGATATTACCGGAGCGGAATATGCCAAAATCGGCGTAGGAAGATCGACCGGGACCAAACTGATTTCAGCCTGCGGAAACATCAACAAGCCGGGCGTTTATGAAATCGATATGACGATTACCGTTGAAGAATTCATTTACTCCGACGAATACTGTGGAGGAATTAAAGACGGAAAAAGACTGAAAGCCTGTATTCCGGGCGGAAGCTCCGTTCCGATCGTTCCTGCCAACTTATTATTGAAAACCGTAAACGGAGAACCGCGATACATGAACTATGAATCTTTGGCTGATGGTGGTTTTGCTACCGGAACCATGATGGGTTCAGGAGGTTTTATCGTGCTGGATGAAGACCAATGTGTGGTGGAACATACCATGAGCCTGGCAAGATTCTACAACCACGAAAGCTGCGGACAGTGTACACCTTGCCGTGAAGGTACGGGATGGATGTACAAGATTTTGAAGAAAATCGAGAAAGGAGAAGGGAAAATGGAAGACATCGATCTGCTTTGGGACATCCAGAGAAAGATCGAAGGAAATACGATTTGCCCGTTGGGTGACGCCGCGGCATGGCCGGTGGCAGCAGCGATTCGTCATTTCAGAGACGAGTTTGAATGGCACGTGAAAAACCCTGAATTGTGTAAAACACAGAATTACGGACTGGCCCATTATGCAGATCCCATTCCTGTCGTTGAGAAGAATGCTTAAGATGAAAAATTTAATGCTGTTAGGGTTAATGATGTCGGGTTTTGTCTTTGGACAGGTGCAGAGGGACACATTACGTGAGAGACTCCTGGATTATCAGGAAATGGATGCCAAAAAGGAAAAACCAATGCCTTTAAGCAAAAAAGGACAGATGTTCGCTTTCTTCGGATGGAACAGGGGTGCTTTCAGCAACTCGGATATTCATTTCACCGGAAACGGTTATGATTTTCAACTCAATAATGTATCGGCAAGAGACCGGCCTACGAAACTGGGAATTGTATATATTGATCCGTCCTGGTTTACCGTAGTTCAGTATAATTTCAGAGCAGGTTATTTTATTAAAGATAATTTAGCTTTGGTTTTAGGAATCGACCACATGAAATATGTAATGAACCAAAACCAGACCGTTGATTTTTCAGGAACGATTTCCGATCCTAAATATGCAGCGATGGTACAGAACGGACAGGTGAATTTATCGGATGAGCAGTTCCTTACCTTTGAACATACGGACGGTCTCAATTATGAAAATTTAGGCCTTGAAAAATATAAAAATCTTGTTCACAAGAAAAATATAGACCTGGTATGGTCTTACGGAGCCGGTCTCGGTTTCATGTTTCCGAAGAGTAATGTCAAGCTTTTCGGCAATGAAAGAAGCGACCGTTTCCATGTAGCCGGTTTGGGAACCGATCTGAGATCGAGTTTAAACCTGGTTTTCTGGAACCACTGGATGATCAGGGCAGAAGCCAAAGCCGGATACATCAATATGTGGGACATTAAAACCACATTAAACGACAAACCGGATAAAGCCCGTCAGGATTTTGTTTTCGGACAGGTGCTGGCAGGAATCGGATATACATTTAATACGAAAAAGTATAATTAAACAGAGCTTAATGGCTAAGGCATAAGCGAAAAGCATAGAATATGAGCGAAGAGGTTAAAAAATTTAAAATAACTATAGACGGACAGACTGCCGAAGTTTTGCCCGGAACTTCTATCCTGGAAGCCGCAAGACAGATCGGTGGAAAATCGGTACCTCCGGCAATGTGCTACTACAGCAAATTGGAAACCAGCGGAGGAAGATGCAGAACCTGCCTGGTGGAAGTTTCCAAAGGGTCTGAAGCAGATCCGCGTCCTATGCCGAAATTGGTGGCCAGCTGCAGAACCAATGTCATGGATGGCATGGAAGTAAAAAATCTTACTTCTGAAAAAGCACAGGAAGGCCGTAAAGCCGTGACTGAGTTTTTATTACTGAACCACCCGTTGGACTGCCCGATCTGTGATCAGGCCGGAGAATGCCATCTGCAGGATCTCGGTTATGAGTACGGTAACGAAAATACCAGAACGGAATTTGAAAGGAATACCTACGATGCGGATGACTTAGGTCCTCACATCAAACTGAATATGAACCGTTGCATCCTTTGCGCAAGATGTGTACTGGCTGCTAATCAGCTTACAGGAGAAAGAGAACACGGAATCCTTTTCAGAGGGGATCATGCGGAAATTTCAACCTATTTGAATAAAGCACTCGATAACGATTTTATCGGAAACGTGATCGACGTTTGTCCGGTAGGTGCCTTAACGGACAGAACGGCCCGTTTTTCCAGCAGGGTTTGGTTTACCAAGCCGATGAACGCTTCATGCAACTGTGGAAAATGTTCCGGAAAAGCTGTGGTTTGGATGAAAGGTGACGAAATCATAAGGGTAACCGCCAGAAAAGACCAGTGGGGCGAAGTGGAAGAATTCATCTGCGACACCTGCCGTTTCGAAAGAAAAAGCTTAAGCGACTGGAATATCGAAGGGCCTAGACATATCGACAGACATTCGGTAATTTCCCTGAACCATTACGAGAAGCCTAAAGACGAATTAAGGGTCTTAGACAATCCGATGGCAAAAGAAATCAGCGAAAAAGACGAAAAATAATTTGAAAATTTGATAATGAGTTAATTTGAAAATGAAATCTCTGGTGTTGCGAAGACAACTTCCATCCTCCAGCTTCCATCTTCAAGCCTCTAATATCTAACATCTATAAAAATCAAAATGGATTTAATTACATTTAAACTTATACTTGTACTAGCCCTTTTCCTGCTTTCGCTGACGATTGCAGCCTACTCTACCTGGGCGGAACGAAAAGTGGCCTCGATCATGCAGGACAGGATCGGTCCGAACAGAGCAGGGCCTTTCGGGTTGCTGCAGCCTCTTGCGGATGGTGGAAAGTTTTTCTTTAAAGAAGACTTTACCCCTGCCAATGCGGAAAAATTCCTTTTCGTGCTGGGTCCGGCTTTGGTGATGTTTATTTCATTAATTACCGGAGCGGTTATTCCTTGGGGTAAAAGTTTAAATATTGCGGGGACTTCTTACGACCTGCAGGTAGCCAACATCGACGTGGGGGTTCTTTTCATTATCGGAATGGCTTCTATCGGGGTTTACGGAATCATGATCGGAGGCTGGGCTTCCAACAACAAATATTCATTATTAGGAGCCATCCGTGCTTCTTCACAGATGATTTCTTACGAATTGGCGATGGGACTGGCTTTGCTGTCCATCATCATGATGACGGGAAGCCTGGATCTGAAAGAAATCACGGCCAGCCAGACCAACGGAAAATTATGGGGCATTATTCCATGGGTTTCAGGACTGAACTGGAATATTTTCTATCAGCCGATTGCTTTCCTGGTTTTCTTCGTAGCTGCTCTGGCAGAAACCAACAGACACCCTTTCGATTTACCGGAATGTGAATCCGAACTGGTAACCGGATATTCTACGGAATATTCATCAATGAAACTGGGACTGTACATGTTCGGTGAATATGTGAACATGTTTATTTCCAATGCTTTTATGGTTGTTCTTTTCTTCGGAGGATACAACTATCCCGGAATTGAGTGGGTAACGCAGCACTGGGGAGAAAACACCGCAGGAATCCTGAGCATCGTTGCCTTCCTGATCAAGACGATAATCGGAATCCTGATCTTTATGTGGATCAGATGGACGCTGCCAAGATTCAGATACGATCAGTTGATGCACTTAGGATGGAAAACCCTGATTCCTATGGCATTGGTAAATTTATTGATTACGGGAGCGGTAATTTTAGCTTTTGCAAATTAATTTGAGATTCGATATTTGAAATTTGAGATTCACATCTTATTTAAATTAAATATCGAAACAAACAGAGTCTGACAGACTTATATTTTAAATGAACAATAATTAATAATTAAAGTTTGAGCAAAAATTTATCGCATTTCATGAATTAATTCAGAAGCATTTTTAAATCTCAAACTTCAAATTTCAAATTATATAATGAAACTTACAAACAGATCAAAAGTTGTTTCCAATAAAGAAATGACCCTTGCTGAAAAAATCTACCTGCCTGCGATCTTTACAGGAATGGGGATTACCTTTAAGCATGCTGTAAGAACGGTGCTGAAGGGAGCTCCGGCAGTGTATGCCTATCCGGAGGTACAGAAGCCCAGAGCGGAAATCTGGAGAGGCCAGCACGTTTTGAAAAGAGACGAAGAAGGCCGTGAAAGATGTACCGCCTGCGGATTGTGTGCGGTGGCCTGTCCTGCAGAAGCCATTACCATGACGGCTGCTGAAAGAACAAAAGAGGAAAAGCATCTGTACAGAGAAGAAAAATACGCATCGGTCTATGAAATCAATATGCTGCGATGTATTTTCTGCGGGATGTGCGAAGAAGCCTGCCCGAAATCGGCGATCTATCTTACCGACCGACTGGTAGATGTGGAAACCAACAGAGGGTCTTTCATCTACGGAAAAGATAAGTTGGTAGAAAAAATAAATGAAAGGATTGACATCACTGAAAGACAATCCGAGAAACAAAAAAATGCGGTAAAATAATGGATCAGTTTTTATTTTTCTTGGTGGCGTTTTTAGCAGTGGCCAGTGCGGTGTATTTCGTATTTGCCAGAAATCCTTTATATGCTATTCTGTCATTAATTGTGACGATGTTTTCGATTGCAGGCATGTACATTCTTCTGAATGCACAATTTCTTGCAATTATCCAGATTATTGTTTACGCCGGGGCGATCATGGTATTGTTCCTCTACATCCTGATGATGCTTAATCTTAATAAGCAAGACGAAAGTAAGAAGAGCAATACTTTAAAATTTGCCGGCGTTTTTACGGCAGGTCTTCTTTTGATCGGAGTTTTAGGGGTCTTCAGAGGCGTACAGCAGAACCACGTGGTGGTTGAAAATGCAGACCGGAGCATCGGGCTTACCAAAAATCTGGGCAGACTTTTGTTTAATGAATATGTTTTACCGTTTGAGCTTGCATCCATCCTTATTTTGGCAGGTATTGTAGGTGCGGTATTAATCGGTAAAAAAGATTTATAAAATTATGGGAGAAGTAAATACATTTATACAAAGTGTTCCTCTGAATTACTTCATCATTCTTTCGTCAGTATTGTTCTGTCTGGGAGTGTTGGGCGTATTGCTGAGAAAAAATGCTATTGTTATCTTGGGTTGTGTAGAGCTTATGCTGAATTCGGTAAACCTTTTACTCGCTGCTTTTTCGGCGTATAGAGGAAACGGCGACGGACAACTTTTAGTTTTCTTCATTATGGTGGTGGCTGCTGCGGAAGTAGCGGTAGGTCTGGCAATTATTGCTATGCTTTATAGAAATACCCGTTCTGTTGATGTAAGTATATTTAATAAATTAAGAGGATAAGAATGGAAAATTTAGTGTATGCAATAATACTTTTACCCCTTTTAGGTTTTCTTATTAACGGTTTATTCGGGAAAAAACTTCCGAAAATTGTAGTAGGCAGCCTGGCGACGGCAATGGTCTTTGCTTCTTTCTGCATCGCAGTAAGCATTTTCCTGGGCTTCAGTTCCGAAAGCCAGCCGGTTATCGTAAAAGCCTTTGAATGGTTCAGGGTAAACGGGGTTCAGATCAATTTCGGGTTCCAGATCGATCAGCTTTCTTTGATGATGGTCATGATCATCACGGGAATCGGTTCTTTAATCCACCTCTATTCTATCGGATATATGAGCCACGATAAAGGGTTCTATAAATTTTTCACTTATTTAAATCTCTTCATCTTCTCCATGCTTTTATTGGTGATGGGAAGCAACTACCTGATCCTTTTCATCGGATGGGAAGGGGTAGGACTATGTTCTTACCTCCTGATCGGATTCTGGTATACCAATGAAGAATACGGTAAAGCGGCAAGAAAAGCCTTCATCATGAACAGAATCGGTGACCTTGCGTTACTGATCGGGATTTTCATGCTGGCTTCTCAGACGAATGCCGTGGATTACCTTACGATAAAAGAAAATACAGGAAAATTTGAACTGGACGGAAGCGTAATTATCTTTATTACGGCAAGTTTATTTATCGGGGCTACCGGTAAATCGGCTCAGGTTCCTTTATATACATGGCTTCCGGATGCGATGGCCGGCCCAACCCCTGTTTCCGCGTTGATTCACGCGGCAACGATGGTAACGGCGGGGATCTACCTGGTGGTACGTTCAAACTTCTTATTTACCCTTGCACCAAGCGTTCAGGATATTATTTTATTCATCGGGTTCACGACGGCTGCATTGGCAGGATTCTACGCACTGCGTCAGAATGACATCAAAAAAGTACTCGCCTACTCTACCGTTTCCCAGCTTGGATTTATGTTCATTGCGTTGGGATTGGGTGCTTATACCACGGCGATGTTCCACGTGATGACACACGCCTTCTTTAAAGCTTTGTTGTTCCTTGGTGCCGGTTCGGTAATCCACGCGATGAGCAACGAGCAGGATATGCGTTTCATGGGAGGACTGAAAAAATACATTCCGGTTACCCATGCTACTTTCCTGATCGGAACCCTGGCGATCTCCGGATTCCCTTTGCTATCGGGAATGATCTCAAAAGATGAAATTCTTGTCGCTGCTTTTTCTAAAAACCCGATCTATTGGGTCATGCTATTTATCTTAGCGGCAGTTACAGCAACTTATATGTTCAGACTATACTACCTGACGTTCCACGGAGCATTCAGAGGTACGGAAGAACAGAAGCATCATCTTCACGAAAGCCCGTCGAATATGACGCTGCCATTGATCGTGCTGGCCATTCTTTCCGTAATTGGCGGTTTCATCAACCTTCCGCACTTCATCGGGCACGGCCACTACGCCAAATTAATGGAATGGCTGAAGCCGGTGCTTACCGAGGAAAGCTACAACCAGATGGAAGCTACCCTTTCAGGAGTTCCTTTTGGGACTGAAATGATTCTTTTAGGAGCAACGGTTCTGATGTTCTTCACGGTTTGGTTCCTGGTTAAAAATACATACGTTAACAAGAAAAAGCAGGCCCTGCCGGAGGAAATGTATACCGGATGGGAAAAACTGTCTGCCAAGAAATTATATGTTGACGAACTTTACAATGCAATTATTGTAAAAACGGTTGAAGGATTAGGACGCGGAGGAAGAATGTTTGATAAAGGGATTCTGGACCGTTTTGTAGACTTCGTGGGCGATGGTGCTGAAGACAGCGGAAGAGCCATGAAGCGTATCCAGAACGGAAATGTAGAGAACTATATTCTTATCATGTCTTTGGCAGTAGGAATTATATTAATTGTTAACTTTTTATTACAATAATAATGTCGGGTTTGTTATTAACACTATTGCTATTACCTCTTGTAGGTTCGGGATTGGTTTTTGCCTGGAAAAACAATTCCAGCAAATATTTGGCACTGGGAATTGCATTGGTACAGATGCTCGTTACCTTCTACATTGCAGCGGATTTTGATTATAATCCAACGGTAGACAGCGTATTGCAGCACGAGATCAACTATCCATGGTCACAATTCATGAAGAGCTCTCTTCACTTCGGGATCGACGGGATGAGTCTGCTTCTTTTATTGCTGACGAATATTTTAACGCCGATTATTATTTTATCTTCATTTAATGAAAATGTAAGCTACAGAAATACCTTCTACGGTTTAATCCTGATGATGCAGTTCGGCCTGATCGGGGTGTTCACTTCGCTTGACGGATTGCTGTTCTATATTTTCTGGGAAGTAACCCTGATTCCGATCTGGTTTATTGCCGGACTTTGGGGACAGGAAAATAAAAGATTTGAATTCACAACGAAATTTTTCGTTTATACCTTTGTAGGATCATTATTCATGCTGGCCGGATTGATTTATGTGTATAATCACTCCGCATCTTTTGCATTGACGGATCTTTACAATGCCCAGCTGAACGAAACCCAGCAGACCGTGGTTTTCTGGTTTATCTTTTTTGCTTTTGCCGTGAAATTACCGGTATTCCCGTTCCATACGTGGCAGCCGGATACCTATACCTATTCACCGACTCAGGGATCAATGCTTCTTTCAGGAATCATGCTTAAGATGGCGATCTATGGAGTGATGCGTTACTTGTTGCCGATCACACCGCTGCCTATCGCGGGGATTTCAGGACAGATCGTTATCATCCTGGCGATCATAGGAATTGTTCATGGGGCGCTGATTGCAATTATCCAGACTGATATGAAGAAAATCATTGCATATTCGTCTTTCTCCCACGTTGGACTGATGGTAGCGGGTATTTTTGCCTCTGCCGTGATTTCTTTAAGAGGAACCTTTACTATTGAAGGAGCTGAAGGAGCTTTGGTACAGACATTCGCCCACGGGATCAACGTGGTGGGTCTGTTCTACTGCTGCGATATTTTATACAAGAGATTTAAATCAAGAGACATCAGACAGATGGGTGGACTTGCGAAAGTAGCGCCTAAGTTTGCCGTGTTGTTCCTGATTATCATCCTGGGTTCGATGGGCGTTCCATTAACCAACGGATTTATCGGGGAATTTATCCTGCTGAAATCGGTATATGATTTCAACGGATTGGCAGCGGTGATTGCCGGTCTTACCGTGATCCTTGCTGCGGTTTACCTTTTGAGATTCTATGGAAAAGCCATGTTCGGACAGGGGGATGAAGCGGTTTTGAGTACTGCTAAAGATCTGTCTGCGGTTGAATTTTCGGTATTGGCAAGTTTGGCGGTTTTTGTGATCGTGTTCGGTATTTTCCCGCAGCCGATCATCGAAATGGTGAATAGTTCGTTGAAGTTTATCTACCAGTCAATGGTAAGCTAATTTGATATTTTAAGAAATGAGTGTTTTAATTATTGTTTTCCTAACGGCAGTTGTTGCGTTATTTTCAGGAGTTTTTGAACAAGGGAAATTCGCAAGATACATTGGGATTTTGGGATTAATCATCGCATTATGGGTAAGTTTTATGCCGGAGCTCTCGTTCTTCGGACAGTACAGGCATATGTACGACTATACCGATAATACGGCGCTGTTCACTAAAATATCAATCGTAACGACCTTATTGTTGTTCTTTTTGGGAGGTTTTGCCTTCAGCAACCACAGAAGCCACCAGTCGGAACTTTACGCTTTGATGCTTTTTGCCCTTTGCGGCGGGATTATCCTTTTCGGGTACCAGAATATGGTGACCTTATTCCTGGGGATTGAGATTCTGTCTATTCCATTATATGTAATGGCGGGTGCCAACAAAATGGATCTGAGATCAAACGAAGCTTCTATTAAGTATTTCCTAATGGGTGCCTTTGCAACGGGTTTCCTGTTGTTCGGGATCGCCTTCATTTACGGAAGTGTCGGAAGTTTTGATTTATATAAAATCCAGGATTTCGGGGTTTCAAATCCTAAAGACGTGATGTTCATTCTTGGGGTATTGCTTATTCTTTGTGCCCTGGCATTTAAAGTAGCATTGGCGCCTTTCCATATGTGGAGTCCGGATGTTTATTACGGAGCTCCTTCGTTAATCACGGCTTTCATGGCGAGTGTGGTGAAAATTTCAGGATTCTTTGCCCTGTTCAGATTAATGACCATCGGATTCGGCGGCGTTACTGCGGAATGGATCAATGTTTTCGGGGTATTCCTGATCATTACTTTATTGTTGGCCAACGTGATGGGTCTGGCCCAGACGAATGCTAAAAGAATGCTGGCCTACTCTTCCGTTTCCCACGCAGGATATATCGGATTGGTATTCTTCGGAATGACCAGCCTTTCTACTTATAACCTGGCTTTCTATCTGTTTGCTTACGCTTTATCAACCGTAGGGGTTTTCATGGCCCTGATCTATGTTGAAAAGTTGAAGAGGGAAACTTCTTTCGGAGCTTTCAAAGGATTGGCAAAAACAGAACCTTTACTGGCCACCGCTGCGGCAATCTCCATGCTTTCCATGGCAGGGATTCCGTTAACTGCGGGTTTTATGGGGAAATTTGCTTTATTCTCCCAGGCAATGAACTCGAAGCACGGAGTGTTCCTGGTTTTGGTAGCCGTTTTAGGATCGGCAGTTTCCATCGCTTATTATTTAAGACTGATTATTTCCATGTTCTTCTTTAAGGAAAGTACGTTCAAATCTTCAGAAAAAGTAACACTGACGTACAACATCGTAGCCGTATTCGTGATTGCTTCGATTATTGTTTTGGGTGTTTTCCCGGACCTGTTTGCAAGACAATTCGGCTTGTAAAATGGCCTCATAAAAATATAAACCACAACCTTAAAGTTGTGGTTTTTTTATACCTTTACTCTAAATTTCAGCTTTGTCAGACCTTTATAAAAAAGACACGCCCTTTCAGGTGTACATCTCATTCGGACGCTATCTGGATGTGCTGGAACATATCCGGTACAACGACCGGCTGGAATACCGGGTCAATTATGCGGAGTCTTTAATCGAAAAAACGAAAAACTTCCGGGAACTCAGGGACGGGTTTCAGGATACTTCCCTGTTGGAAAAAAACGAAGACCTCATCCGGCTTTTGCTGGCAGACCTCTTCCCGACCGGCCTGACTCATAATGAAATAAAAGCAGCAGGCATTCCCCTTTCAAACATCACCTTTAATTACACTGAAAGGTTCAAAGCCATCCTGAAAGATGCCGGGAAAGATTTTTCCATTGAGCTCCGGAACATCGATGACGATGAATTCTATGTATTTTGCTGCTGCCTGATCCTTCAAAGCTATTTTAAAAGGGACATCAGAAGCAACCTGCCTTTTTATTACGACATCCCCAACCGGCAGGGCATCATGAAACATTATAAAGTTTCGGTTAATGCCGATTTTACCGAAGTCTATCCTACGGAAGATGCCCGAATTCCTTCGGAGGAGGTGATCGATATGCTTCTTGAAAATCTGGATGATTATACCCTCTGGAAAAAGTATTTCCCATCAAAATCCTGGATTTTAAAAGGGTTCTCCATTGTTTCTCTGGTCGACTGTACTTCTGAAGTGGCCTTATCCGACTTGAAGTCGAGCATGATCCAGATCGATCCGGAAAATATAAAGCCGGATGAAAACCTGGTTGAAATTTTCAAATCGTACTTCGATGTTGCCCAACTGAGCTTCGGGCTGATGCTCTTCAACAAAAAAGACCAGCGGCTGGAAAAGCTGCCGATTTACGAAAACGTTTTCACCAATCACATCCTGGATTTCTGGATCAATACCTTCGATGCGGAAACCCGAAAGAAGACCTTCACCAATCTCAACTATAACTCCAGGCCCGTCGTGGTTTCCAATATTGAAAACCTGGATCACCAAATCCGGTCTTTACCATCATTCAGTATTTTAAGAGATAACCACATCAACAGCTTTATGGTGATTCCGATCATGAAGGATGGTGAACTGATGGCCATGATGGAGTTTACCTCCCCGATCGCCAACAGCTTTAACGGTTTAAAGCTAAAGAAAATGGAGTTTTTTACGGATATGATCCTGTTTTCCCTAAACCGGTTCAGCTTTGAAAAAAATTACCAGATCGAAGCCATCATCCAGCGGGAATATACGACCATCCACGACAGTGTGGTCTGGAAGTTCAGGAATGAAGCTGAAAAATATTTCAATGCTTCCCTGTCTAAAAAGATTTATACGCTGAAACAGATTGCGTTTAAGAACCTGACGCCTCTTTTCGGCTTTTCAGATATCCGTTCCTCGTCGGAAAAAAGATTCCATCTGATGCTTGAGGATCTCAACCGGCAAATCGGCTGCCTTCATGATATTTTCGTGATGATCAATTCCGATTCGGAAAAATACCTGCTGGCCCTGGAAATCTTCGAATATGAACTCAACAACGAAATCAAAGCCGATACCGAGCAGCGTATCCAAAGGTTGCTGAGGAACGAAATCCATCCTTTTCTTCAGGGGAAGCTGGAAATAAAATCTTCCAGTGAAGTGAAGGCAAAGATCAAAGATTATTTTGCACAGATTTCCATTCAGACCGATCTCTTTTACGCCCGAAGAAAAAGCCTTGACGATTCCATCACATTGGTGAACCGGAAGCTGGCTGACGTCCTGGATGAAGCCCAGTTTGAGGCCCAACAAATTTTTCCGCATTATTATGAAAGGTTTAAATCCGATGGCATTGAGCATAATTTATATACCGGACAGAATATCGCTCCGGATCTTCCTTATTCTTCCAAAGTTGTCCATAAACTCAGATACTGGCAGCTGAAGACCACCTGCAATATGGAGCTGGAGTTCCGGACTTTCAAAAAAGACCTTCCGGTGGATCTCGATATTGCCTCGCTGATTTTTGTGTATAATGAAAAGATCGACATCCGTTTCAGAATGGATGAAAAACGCTTTGACGTGGACGGCGCTTACAATTCTTATTATGAGATCATTAAAAAGCGACTGGACAAAGCGCATGTAAAAGATTCTGCCGACCGGATTACCTGTCCCGGAAAAATCACCGTCGTGTATTTCGGCATGGAAAACCAGCGGGAATACCTCGATTACATCGGCAGGCTCCAGAAAAAAGGGATTCTTCAAAATGATACCGAGTTTTTAAAAGTAGAAGATCTTCAGGGAATCACCGGGCTTCTGGCTTTAAGGGTTTCTTTGGCGCAGTAAAAAATCCATAATCTCCCACGGATATACCCAGATTTTCACAGATATTGATGGGTGGCTTCGGCTCTGATCAGAAAGGGGAACACAAAGGTTCACGGAGAAATGTTACTGCTTGCTGCTAAAAGGTTCACAAAGGCGTTCTACTTGTAAGAGACCTCTAAGTTTGGCTTCAAGACAATTAATCAAGATACTGGACGGTAGTTCCTTGCAACCATGGAATACAAAACAACACCTACAGAAATCACCATAACGTTTGTCATTCCCACAGGGAATCTAAACATTGTATTAGAGATTCGCATGGAAAGATTCGCGTCTGGATTCCTACGGAATGACAAAAGAAATGCATATTTTAATACTCCAATGAAAATCTTTGATTTTCTTCTTCTATGTTCTGAAATATACGCAAAGCCTTATCTTTAAATCTTATGTTTCTAATGTGTTAAAATTAAACCACAGATTTGCTCAGATTTTCACAGATATTGGTGGGTGACTTCGGCTCTGATCAGAAAGCGGAACACAAAGGTTCACGGAGAAATGTTCCTGCTTGCTGCTAAAAGGTTCACAAAGGCCTTCTACTTGTAAGAGACATCTAAGTTTGGCTTCAAGACAATTAATCAAGATACTGGACGATAGTTCCTTACAACCATGGAGTATAAAGAAATTCAACTCCTTGTTTGTCATTCCCACAGGGAATCTGAACATCATATTAGAGATTCGCATGGAAAGATTCGCGTCTGGATTCCTACGGAATGACAAAAGAAATGCATATTCTAATACTCCAATGAAAATCTTTGATTTTCTTCTTCTGTGCTCTAAAATACGCGCAAACTTTTACCCTGAAATCTTATGTTTCTAATGTGTTAAAAAAGCTTTTGTGGCTTTTAATTTTCCTGAATTTAGAGGCTCAGAAAAGCATACCCGAAAGACAGCACGGAAATAATAATCCCGGCCATGAAGATCTGATAGGTGATCGACAGCAGCCTGTATTTCCGGTCCAGCACTTTTCCCAGATAATACAGGTCTTTTACCATGGAATCGTAAATATAATCCCGGTCTTTGATCAGAATATCCATAGCACTCTTGTAATCTTCAAAAATCATCCGGTTGAAATTCCCGAAGAACAAGAGATTGACCTTGCGGTTGGCTACATCCTGAGCCGTAAACCGTACTTTGGTTACATTTGGCTTTGTAGACAGGATCGCAAAAATAATCGTCAGGACACTGGATATCAATAAAATAAAACTCGGAATGATGAGATGTGAATTTTTAGGCGCATCAAGCTTCGGCACCAATACGGAAAGGCAGACCGAAATAATGATGGCATTAACGGACAAAAGGATATTCGCTTTACTGTCTGCAATGTCGCTCAAGCGGGTATGGTTTCCTAACGTTACCCTGAATAAGGTATCTACGCTCCGGTCGGATTTCGGCTCTTTATCCTTTTTACTTTCGGAAGGTTCTTTTTTGCCGTCGTCTTTCTCAAGCTTCTTCTCGATCTTTTTGATGTTTTTCTCCTTCAGCGGCTGCCAGTTCTTTTTGGCATAATCCGTATAAAAGCGGTGCTTGTTTTTAAGCATATCCAGATTTCCCGCATTCCATTCGTCATTGGAGAAACACCGTACATTCGTCAGTTCCCACTCTTTTCTTAAATCATCGGAAATATCGTTGTAATCGTGGCTGGCAAAATGGCTGCAGTCGGCATCCTTTACGATTTTCTCCAGAAGGTTCCTAGGCTGATAGGTGATTTTGGTGGCCAGGATCAGCTGGGATATTTCTTCGATATCCTTTTCAGGATAATTTTCTTTCTGCAGGAATGTTTTGGCAATCTCCACACCGGCTTCCTCATGGTCTTTGGCACATTCTATGTATCCTGTATCGTGAAACCAGAGCGCCAGCAGCACTTTCTCCTGATCTTCCTCTGAAACTTCCGTATTTCTGAGAATTTCCTCAGCTTTATTTACTGTAAAGGTAGTATGTACGAAATTATGATAAAAGTAAACCGAAGATAGTTTATCTTTGAATAAGGTTTCTACATAATCTTTGGCTTTCTGTAAAATATTCATCACCGCAATTTTATTAATGTAAATTTATGAATTTATCCTTGAAAACGCATTTAAAAAATACTTCCTTTGCGCTTAGGCTCGTCCTGTCTGCAGGAGTGCTTTATTCATGCGCAACCTATAACGTAAAAAAGGGCAAAAACTTATCTGAAGTAAGCCGTGCCGGCATTCCGGCCGGAAACGATTTTAAGCTTTTTCTGGTAGGTGATGCTGGAAATGCAGACGAGCCACAGGCCCGGCAGACCCTTGATCTGCTGAAAAGACAGCTGGACAGTGCCAACAGCAATTCGATGCTGATTTTCCTGGGTGATAACATTTATCCGAAAGGAATGCCGGAAAAATCCGATAAAAACTATGAAACGGCCAAAAAGAAACTGGAAGATCAGCTGGCCATCACAAAGAACTTCAAGGGGAAAACACTGGTGATTCCCGGTAACCACGACTGGTACAGCGGACTTGGCGGGATTAAGGCACAGGAAGATTTCGTGAAAGATTATTTAAATGATAAAAAAGGATTCCTCCCGAAAAATTCCTGCCCGATTGATGATATCAGCTTAACCAAAGACATCAAGCTGATTGTCATCGATTCGGAATGGGCATTGCTGAACTGGGACAAATATCCCGGTATCAATAAAGACTGCGACATCAAAACCCGCGAAGACCTGTTTGTGGCGTTCAAGGATTTAATCAATAAAAACCAGGACAAAAGGATCATCGTTGCCATGCACCATCCACTGATCAGCAGCGGAACCCACGCAGGATATACCTCAGCCAAAGCCCATCTTTACCCTTTAAAAAGCAGGATTCCGGCACCCGGCGTAGCCAGTCTTCTGAATGTGGTAAGAAGTTCTTCCGGTGCAAGTCCGGAGGACATTACCAACCGGCATTATGCCGATCTTGCCGGCCGTATCCGAAGCATTGTTCAGGATAAGGAAAACATCATTTTTGTTTCCGGGCACGACCATAACCTTCAATATCACAAAAGCCGCAACATCCGCCAGATCATCAGCGGTGCCGGCTCCAAGGTCGATCCGGCTTCGATAAGGGAAAATACCGACTTTTCCTACGGCGGGAGTGGTTTTGCCGTATTAAACCTCAGGAAAGACCAGAGTTCCGATGTGGAATATTTTTCAACCAGAGACAATACCCTGCAAAGCCTTTCCCACATCCAGGTGGTTGCTCAGCCGAAAGAATTGGTGAACAATTATACCGATTCTTTTCCCGCCACCGTTTCATCAACGATATATCCTGAGGAGTTAACCCGGAAAGGAAAGTTCTACACCTGGCTTTGGGGAAAGCATTACCGGAAATACTACAACATTCCGGTTGAAGCGCCCACCGCCAATCTTTCCACGCTGGACGGCGGCTATACCCCTTTCCGTGAGGGCGGCGGGAATCAGTCGAACAGCTTGAGGCTGAAAGCGAAGGACGGACAGGAATTCGTGATGCGGGGCGTGAAAAAAAGTGCCGTCCGCTTCCTCAACAACATGGCCTTCAGGAAAAGCACTTTCGGAAACGAGCTGGACAATACCTTCCCGGAGAGGTTCCTGCTTGATTTTTATACCACCAACCATCCTTTTACGCCGTTTGCCATCGGAAATATGGCTGATAAAATCAACCTTTACCACAGCAATCCCAGGTTGTTTTACATTCCCAGGCAGAAAGCGCTGGGAGAATACAATCAGCATTATGGTAACGAGCTGTACATGATCGAAGAACGTTTTTCAGCAGATCCGAAAACACTGGCTACCCTGGATAACGCAAAAGACATTGTCTCTACAGACGACGTTTTGAAAAATTTTAATAAAAGCTATAAATATTCCGTTGATCAGGAAACCTATATCCGGGCGCGGATCTTCGATATGCTGATCGGCGATTGGGACCGGCATGCCGACCAATGGAAATGGGCCGAATACAGAGACGGCGACAAGGTGCTTTACAAACCGATTCCGAGAGACCGGGATCAGGCTTTCAGCAACTACGACGGGACCGCCTTTAAGGTAATTATGAACATTCCGGCCATCCGCCACATGAAGACCTTTAAAGATGATCTTAAAAACGTAAAATGGTTTTCCATGGAACCTTATCCTCTCGACCTGGTCTTCCTGAAAGGGGCAACCGAAGCAGACTGGGCAGCACAGGCGAAATATATCCAGGACCACCTTACGGATCAGGATATTGACGAAGCATTCAAAAATTTACCGAAAGAAGTGCAGGATGAGACCCTTGCCGATATTCAGCGGAAATTAAAATCAAGAAAAGCAAAACTCGGGACCTATGCTTCCCGGTATTATGACGTACTCCAGAAAAAAGTACCGCTGGCAGGAACCGTTCATCCCGATAAATTCGTTATTACAAAAACAGGAAATACCGTTCATGTAAAACAGTACAAATTAGATAAAAAGCAGGAAAACCCGGAATTGGTTTTTGAAAAGACCTACGACGATTCCAAAACCAGAGAGCTCTGGATCTACGGGCTTGAAGATGACGATATCTATGAAGTTTCAGGTGACGGAAAACCGAAGATGAATATCCGTCTGATCGGGGGCTACAATCATGACACCTACAACATTGCCGACGGCAGCAAAGTGAAGATTTACGATTTTAAATCCCAGAAAAACACCTATCATACCAACGGTGCCTCAAAGCATATCTCTGATGATTACAGCGTCAATACCTACGACTATAAACATCCGAAATACAATTTCTTCGCAGGCTATCCGAATGCCAATTTCAATCCGGACGACGGCGTGATTTTAGGCGTAGTGGCTAATTATACCGTGAATAATTTCATCCGCGATCCGTTTACCCAGAAACACACCCTCAGGGCCAATATGTATACCGCTACGGGCGGATTTAATCTCGGCTACAAAGGCGTCTTTAAAAAAGCCATCGGAGGCTGGGATGCCGGAATTGATGCTTCGTACACCACCCCGTTTTTTGCAAGAACCTTTTTCGGGCTGGGCAATGAAACCATTTACGATAAAGACGCAGTAGACCGGGATTACAACCGGGTGAGGATTTCACAGTTCAAATTTGCGCCTTCCGTTTCCACCACCAGCTGGCACGGGCTGAAACACCAATTTCAGCTTAGTTTTGAACAGGCAAAGGTGCAAAGAAACGACGACCGCTTTATTGCCGTTTCCCCGGATGTGAATTCCGACGTTTTCAACGGACAGAAGTTTGCCGGAGCCAATTACACCTTCGGTTTCAGAAACCTGGATAACACGGCTTTTCCTACCCTCGGCCTGGAGCTGGCCCTGAATGCAGGATGGAAAGCGAATGTATCGCAATTCAACCAGAACTTCGCTTCGTTCCAGGGAACGCTGAATATTTTCCACCGGATTGATAAACGCGGAAAATTTGTCCTGGCCAACTCGGCGAATGCGATGATCATCAACAACAACAATTTTGAATTCTATCAGGCAGCCGCCATCGGCGGAAACAACAGAATGCGGGCTTACCGGAACGAAAGGTTTGCCGGAAAATCCTATGTTGTAAACAATACGGAAATCCGTTGGGATTTCGGCCGCATCAAAAACAGGATTGCCCCTGCCAATATGGGCGTACTGATCGGTTATGATCTCGGAAGAGTATGGATGGACCGCGAATCTTCCGATAAATGGCACCAGGGCGTAGGGGCAGGATTCTGGCTCAACATCCTGGAAATGTTTTCGGCAAGAATAGATTATTTTACCGGGGAAGACGGGGGAAGAATTTCCGGAGGTGTGGGACTTGCGTTCTGATTTATGAGCAATTAGCAATTAGCAATTAGCAATTAGCAATTAGCAATTAGCAAAATTAAAATTTATGGCAAGGTTTAAAAATGACTTTGCCATATTTTTTTATGTTAAAAACTCCCACAAAAAATCTGCGTAATCCGCAAAATCTGCGTGAGATTATTTAACGCAAAGTCTTTACTTTTCGGATAAATATTTTAAGGCAGCAAAGAAGGAATCAGCAAGCTGATTGATAAAGGTTACGTCCGCTTCGCGCAGCAGGCTTGTCTGCCTTCGCCACCTAAAATCAGTGGTTACAATTTCTTTCTTTGCGTTAAAAATTCCTGCAGTCAAACCATTAGTCGGATCTGATTTTATTTCAGATTGAACCGGTACACATTTCCTCCTGTTTTCTTGTCCTTTTCATCCGCGATCATCAAAGTATGATCATCAAGAAAGACAACAGCTTCTTTTTGGGAATTGTGGTTTAATGATACCGTGCGGATTTTTGCTTTGCTGAAATCATCAGGGCTAAAACCGGTTAATATCTGAATATTTTTGTGGTTTAATAAAACGATCTGGTTTTTGGTGCTGTTGATGGCAGCAGAAGTAATGGCGGCATCGCTGTAACCGCCTTTGAGTTTAAGTTTCCCTATTAATTCAGCCTGGAAATCGCCTGGCTGGTTAGGAACTTTAAAAACCAGAAACGTTCCGTCGAAACCTTTGCTCCGGTTTTTGGTAAAGAGGTAAAAATTTCCGTCCATCTCTACAAAAGCTTCACAGTCGTACAGCCAGTTGGATTTTTTAGGGGGAAATTCCGTCTGTCCTTCATAATGGAATTTCGTTTCCTGGACCATCCGGGTGGATTTCTGAGCAGCATTTTTAAGATCAATTTTTAAAATCGATAAATTCCGGCGGTCATTGTCGTTGTTTCCGAAATCGCCGATGTACAGGTTTCCCTGCGGATCTGCCGTAATATCTTCCCAGTCATGGTTTTCTGCGTTTTCCACCAATACGTCTGCCGATAAGTTACCCTGAATGTTTAAGCCGTACACCACATTTTTGTTTCCCTGGTCTTCAATGGTCCAGAGGGTTTTCTTATCCAGAGACAAGGCCATTCCGGAGACTTCCTTCAGCTTTTTAGGCAAAGAAAATTCCACTTCCAGTTCATCGGTTGCAGATGAATCCTGAGCCTTCGGATTGCAGCTCCACAGGAAAAATGCAGAAACAATAACAGCACGCCACATATTTATTTTTTTAATTTTTTAAACTGAAAATAAGAGAACCTGATATTTTTCTCTAAGTTATCAATAATCTGCTGATGGTGAAGAAAAAATCCTGCCGCCAGACCGATTAAGCTTCCGATGACCGTATCGATAAGACGGGCCTGCATCAGGCTTTCGACATGGTGATGCGCATCACTTGCCGTTTCGGCCAGAAGAATCGTCAGCGGGGTTATAAAAATAACCGCCAGACCGTAGTTCCGTACTACCAAAAATTCAATGATAAACTGCAGCACGGTAATCATGATGATCATCGTTATTTTATCGGGATTCAGCAGGAGAATCAGCCAGACCAGTCCGATGCCGATGAAAGTGCCCAGGATCCGGTGGGTGTTGCGTTGCCTTACGTGTTCAAAGTTCCGCCCCTGAATAATGGCAACGGCAGCAATCGAAATCCAGTAGGTATTTTTAAATTCCAGCAAATGACCGGTGATTAGCGTAAGGGCCATGAAAAACCCGATGATGGTACTTTCGACAAATTTGGTATATCTTCTTTTGTTAAAGGTCCTTCGCGGAACCGTCACCACTTCATTTTTTTCGACAAAAACCGAATACAGGAAAGCCAGGGAGCATGATAAAATAGCCCCTATGGCGACAAGCCCTACCCTTACGGGAATCAGTTCCGGATCGAACGGATAGGTGCTGGCCATCGCCGCAACCATAATGAAGAAAAAGTTTCCCGGCGGCGGAATTTTAAAATAAGACGAAATAAAATGCGCCAGGAATGAAATCATGGCCACCGAAAAGGCAGCAAAATAAATATTAAATCCGAAAAAAGAACTGACTGTAAATGAAAACACCATTCCGAAAGCACAGGTAATCAGGTGGATCATCCGCTGGGCCATCGGGGCTGAGGTAAAATACAGGATCGTTAAAGCCCCCAGACTGGAAAGTGCGCCATAGTTCGGTTTTCCCAGAAAATAGCCGATAAAGAGGCAGCTGCCGATGCACAGGGCTGCGAGAAAAGGAAAATGCCATTTCCTTTCCGTCTGCTTGATCTCCAGCAGGTACTGAAACCGGTGATGCAGCGGATTTTTTACTTTCATCTACGGCAGGCGTTTCGCTTGTTCCCAAAGGACATCCATCTCTTCCAGCGACAGATCCGCGAGGCTGACCCCCTGTTCCGCTGCCAGGGCTTCCATTTTCCGGAACCTTGAAATGAATTTTACATTCGTTCTTTCCAGTGCTGAATCCGGATTGATGCCTGAGATCCGTGCATAGTTGATGAGCGAGAAAAATACATCGCCCAGTTCCTGCTCTTTTTTATGAGGATCGGTCTCCTCATGAAATTCCCAGATCTCTTCATCCACTTTTTTCCAGGCATCTTCCGCATCACGGAATTCGAACCCGATGCCTTTTACTTTGTCCTGGATCCGGTAGGCTTTTACCATGCTCGGCAGGCTTTTCGGGACACCGCCTAAAATGGATTTGTTGCCTTCTTTCAGCTTCAGCTTTTCCCAGTTCTGCTTTACTTCTTCCTCATCTTTTACCTCGGTATCCCCATAAATATGGGGATGGCGGAAAATCAGCTTTTCGTTTAAGGAATTGATGACATCGGCAATATCAAAGCTCCCTTTTTCAGAGCCTATCCTGGCGTAGAACACCAGGTGCAGCAAAACGTCGCCGAGTTCTTTTTTAATCTCCTGAAGGTCGTTCTGCAAAATCGCATCCGACAGTTCATAGGTTTCCTCCAGCGTTAGATGGCGGAGCGATTCCAGGGTCTGCTTTTGGTCCCACGGGCATTTTTCGCGCAGGTCGTCCATAATATCCAGTAATCTTCCGAAAGCTTCCAGCTTTTCCTGTTTGGTATTCATAGTTTGGGAATTCAAAGTCGTACAAATTTAAGGTAAATTTTCCGTTGTGCTCTTTCGCCGTTTTTATCTTCCATGAATTATACGGATTTTCAGGGATGATTGGGTTTGCTTAACACATGAGTCACAGAGAAGATTTGAATAGCTTGAAAATATTTTTAGAGCACATCAGATTAAAAATCAAAGATTTTAAAAACTTTATGCGCTTTCTGCAGCATCAGGTATTTAACTTGATTCTACGGCATGAATATCTTTTGAGACTTTTGCGGTTAAAATTCCCCGCAGATTGCACGGATTTTCGCAGATGACAATGTGACTTCGGCTCCGCTCAGCCGCCGGAGGGCCACTTCTAAAAATTAAAGAATTAGCGGTCTTATTTTTAAGGATGTGATGATAAAAGTCTGCCTTCCAATCTTTAGACATCTTCTTATTTTCCGGTAACCAAATTTAAAAGATAATAGAAAGTTATTGTTCTTCCGATATGTATCCGGTTACCGGCAAATGACTGCGGAATAATTAAACTTTTTTTCAAAATACTGATTATTCTTTGAAGGGTGACATTTTATTTACTACATTTATAAAGCTGAAAATCTCTTGCTTCAAAAACACAATTATGGACCAAAATATTCTGCTGTATGAAGTACAGCCTGGAGATACACTAGAGAAAATCGGAAAAACCATTGGGATGACCGGTGACCAACTTAAAGATTTCCACAACAGCCATTGTGGTAAAATGGATAAGGTATGGTTTGATAATCTGTTTGGCATAAAACAAATCATTATTCCTAAAGACTATAAAAGCCCGGAGCAGTTAAAAATAGAAAGAGATAAAGAGCTCCCTCCGCCCCACCTTACCGAAGATTTCTATGCAGGTTGTTATTTTGTGAAAAAAACTTTTTCGGGTTTCTCCGGAAACGATATTGAAGTCCATTATAAAGTGGATATTCGTTTGAAAAAAAGCCAGGAAACCGGTATTGCAGATTATACAGCAGATGTGCGATGTTATGACTTCAGAAGAAATGAAAGCCATCCTGATGATAAGATGAGCGAGATCTCTTTGGCTTGTATGGAAAGCATCTATCCTATCTCTTTCACTGTTGCTTCTCAGGGAAAAATCTCCGGGATTTTTGAATTTGAAAAACTGAAACAAAGATTTCAGGAAAGAAGATCCGGTCTGGAAACCTTCTTTATCGGCGAGGTTTACAAGGCTTATCTTGACAAATTTGAGCGAAATTTGGGCAATCAGGAATATATCTTGAAACAGTTTTCCTCTACCCTGCTCTATCAGATGCTTTTTCCGAAGATGGAATGGTTTCATAAAACCGGTGACTGGCCGGAAGATTTCTATTTTATACAGAAGTCTTTTCTGCTGAAGTGCAGAATGAAGGCAGAATATAATTATACAGAATCCGAAATAGCAGAAACTCTGATAATAGGGTATGTAGACGAACCCTTCAGTATCCAGGAAGTATTGCGTGGGATATCATTTAACGAAAAATCCGAAGAACAGGCAGAAGGCGAAATAGAATTACGTTACCGCACCGATAAGAAAACAAAAAAAATGCTTCAGGCAGAAGCTTCCGTTATTTTAAAGAATGAGGATAGGCTTTACCGGAAACAAACCTTAAAACTAATCTACGATGAAAAAAGATCCTGAAAAAAACAATTCATCCGGAGAGGACCAGACTTTTCCCCAATCCGGTTTTGCAATGTTTCAAAATGATAATGACTTCGTTGACGGTGGTGTGAATGGTTTTGATGAAGAGGTAAATAAAGAACCGGATGCCACCGATGAAGAAGATACGGAACCGACTGACAAAAATAATGATCTAAAAGAGGAAAATAAAAAGACTGAAAGCAGCTCCGGCGAACACGACGGGAAATATTTTGTAATACAGAAAGGAATGGCATGCTGTGACAAAGGTTCTAAATTTCCAAATTTTAAAGTAAACAGCCATCAGAAACATTACTGGAATGATGAAAAAGGAAGCGCTGATTATCTGGCTGTTACTGAAGATGATCTCACTTTTAATCCTGCGGCTATGCCTTTTGGAACCTGCAGTATTAAAAACGGGAATCCCTGCGCTTACTCCCCTGCCGGAAAATGGACAAAAACGTATGAAAAAGTGAAGGTAATGGGCAAAAGCGCTGTCACGGAACGTTCTGAACTGATGTGTACCACAGGCGGAAAGATTACGGTGATGAAACACGGACAGCAGAGTGAGGCCGGAAAAAGCCATGTGAACAACGCGGATTCCAGAGAACAGCAGATACATAATCCCTTGATGGATTTTGAAGAGTTTAAGGAAGAAATTAATGAGTCGGACGAACCACATGCCTGGTAGGTGAAAATATTAAGATCATGGCAAAAAAAGGTGTTTATAAAATATCAGGAAATACAAATCCTAAAGTTGGAGAAAAAACATTCTATACGGTTGAAGAATGGTACCCTGAAACTTCGCTTTCTGATCGAAATCCGGCGAAGGTGACATGGGAATTATTTGTAAAAGTTGATGATGAATTTGAAAGCACAAACATTAAGAAAAAAGGTATCAACCATTTTACTTTTGAATCAAAAGCACATCAATTTACCTATAAAATTGAAGGGTATCTATATAGACCTGAAGGAAAATCGCCGATGTCTATTATAGTACAGCCTCAAAAAAATGAAGATCCGCCTAAGCAAAAAGATAAAGAAATTTTGGGAGTTAATCTTACCTATGAGGACGGTTCTGAAATTAAAAAAACTTTAAGTTACAAAGACCGGTTAAAAGCTACTGCCAGATGCGAAGGCATGGAGGGTGAAACAGTAGTGTTCACTTTGTGGGAAGATGATGCTGAAAAAGCCGGACATAATAAAAACAACCAATATATCACTAAATCTCCCCCTGTAGAGGTAAGTAAATATGGAAAAGCAATATGGGTCTTCCCTTTGAGCACGACTTTTATTTCTCTTGCCAATAGGAAAGAGGATGACAGGAAACAGCATGAATTTTACGTAACTACGGAATATAACGGAAAGATCGAGGCCTCTGGGAATGTAAATGTAAACAACCCTGAATACACACCGCCTGCTGTACCTGCTATACCCAGAAAAGCAGCCGGCAGAAATTCTGCTCCGAAAATACAACCGAAAAAAGATACTCCGAAAGTATCAACTAAACCAGATTCGCCAAATAATCAAGCCGATAAGAAAGGAAATATTATCAGTGTAAAACTGGCGGATGCTAAGGGGAAACCATTCACTAAAAATCCAAAATTCGGAGAAACCATACAGGTTATTATTGAAGGAAAAAATCTGATGGGTAAAAAATACAATCTCCGTATCTGGGAGCATGATTTAATTGGTGAAAATGATTTGTTGTATAACCAGGTGCATACTTTCAAAGCAGATAAACAGATCGTATTGACGACGCTTACAAAAGAAATGGAGCAGACAGGAAGAATAGGAAATAATCCTAAAAATCCTGATAGTGGAGAATATACTGCCGAATGGAGCAGCCATCAGGAGATATTTGCAGAAGTTATTTTTCTGTATACCTCCTCAAAATCTTCAACAATAGATGTTGGATTAAAAGAAGAGCCTAAACCGGTGGATAATAAAAAAACTCCGACAACTATTGATAAAAGTGATGCCGGAAAAGATAACAAATGTCCTAATTGTGATAAACCTGTAACAGCAGAAGAACTAAAATCGGTATTTCCTGATGCCAGTGAAAATGATCGTAAAATCGTAGCTGCGACATATACGAAATATATGAGGGCATTACAAATGAACACTTGCTGGAATAAAGCCCACTTTTTTGCACAGGCAAGAGTAGAATCCGGAACCTCATTAAAGTTAAAGAAAGGTGAAAGTCTGGACTATCCTGCTGAAGAATTACCCGTAAAATTTTCGGCTTTTAGAATCGATCCAAATAAAAAATATAATGCCAAGACCAATGGGCCAAATGATTTGGCTTATCAATACGGACGAAGCAAACAGAACAATTATAAATCAGATCAAAAGAGCATTGCAAATATTGCATACAGCAACAGAAAGTCATTGGGAAATAAAGGTGGTGATGATGGGTGGAATTTCAGAGGCAGAGGAATGGTTCAGTTAACTGGAAGAACAAACTATACAAATATCAATATCTATACACTTAAATATCCTAAAGTAGATATCATAAAAAATTGTGAAATGGTGGGCACAGATGTTGAATTAGCGGTATTTACTTCAATGGCATATTTGCATAGAGGAGGCATGCCTGCGATAGCGAATGGATGCAAAGATGAAGATAGAATAAGTAAAATAGTTGGTAATGATGTTTTCAATAAAAAAGGAGAATCTGTAAATCATATTCCCAAGCAAAAGGCTTTTGATAATATAACATCAAAAGTATTTAAAATAGACCAATGTACTATTGGTAAAATAATTGATAAGAATAAACCAAAAACTAAAAGAGCACCATGGATGGAACTTGCTGTAAAGACGGCAAAAGAAATGAAAGGATGCAAAGAAGATAAAGACCCGATGTATACCAAAGCAAAAAGCTATTTAAAATATTGTGGTAATGCTTTTGAGCCTACCGATGGTGAAAACGGACCATGGTGTGCAGCTTTTATGAATTGGTGCATCAATGAAACAGGATATTCAAATGCAAATTCGGCATCATCATTAGCACCGATAGATGCAGTAGCAGGAAAAAAATATAAAAAAATAGATAGCCCCGTGTATGGTTGTATTGTCGTTTATAAGCACAGTTCTAAATGGAAAGGCCATACCGGCTTCCTTTATGGAAAAACAAAAGCAGGAAAGTATATCCTTATTGGAGGAAATCAGGATGATACCATACGATTTGATGAATATGGAGAATACACCAGCAAATCCAAAACAAAAAAATTATACGGTTTTTATATTCCAAAAGATTATAAAATTACAGATGCCGATAAGTTGACGTCAAAAGATATTTATGCAACATCTGAAGAAATTAATGTAGAAAATGGAATTATCTCAGGAAAAGCAAAAGGTAAAACAAACTAATATATAAAATATGAAAATAGTAATTTTCGCTGTATTATTAATGCTGGCAAGTTGTGATGGCCAGACAAAAAAGGATAACTCTAAAAATAATGAGCCTAAAAATACTGAAATGGCAGAAAAAACAATTGATATAGAAACAATTAAGAGTTTCATTGAGAAACAGAAAAATGTTGAGACTGAAGAAAACGAGCCTGAGCAACCCTACAGCCTTTCTAAAAAAGATTTTGATATTTCCAAAGATCTTGTAGCCAGTGGTCTAAAAAATTCAGGATACCGGTTTATTCCGGAAGAGGAGTTCAGTAAAAAATTGTTTGACATTTTTAAAATTACCAAGAATTCCAACTGTGATATGGTTTCATCTACAGATCATCAAATCATTTTATTCGGTAATGCCATGGACGGCTCAAAAAATACAAGATTACAAAACCAATACGATCTGTACAGCGATACCCAAAACCTTTTTATTGTGCCGGATGAGAAATTTTTAACCCAGACTTTTCTGGTAAAAGACCTTGTAAAAATTAACGGTAACGCATTCAGTATTAATCTCCCCCAATTTATCATTGCGAGAAATAAATATCTTTTTAATGACAGCAAGACGGATCTAACCTGGTTGTTATTCAATGACAAAGAATTTCTGAAGAGACTGGTTATTGATTTCGGGTATGATAAAGAGGAGATGATCAACCAGATGGTTTTGGAAGATTTTTATAAAAAGTACGCTGATCCAAACCATAATATTACTGAAAAAATGGGTGAACTGTTTTTTACAAAAAATTGCGAAGGGAAATTACAAATTCAGCAGGGTTTGCTGGATTTCGTTTCACGGCATACAACTAAAGATGATGACCGGTTTATCTACGCCTTGGGAAACTATCTGGACTACCTGTTTAAAGAAGACAGGGATGATATTTTTACCGAATCTCCGTCAAAAAAATTCACCTTGGATGAGAAAGCAAAGATCGTTGCTTTTGTAGCGAATATAGAAAGCCCTGCATTTTATAAATTCAAGCCAATGAACAGCAGTACGGCATGGCACAATGCAGGAACAGCACTGTATAATATTACGGCCGCTCATCCGGAAATATTAAAGATTATAGAAAAAAATAATTACTATGGCCTTAATCCGTTGAAAGAGGTTATTGAAAGCGTAGCGTTTGAAGAAGAAGGTTCCGGAGGCCTTTAGTAAATAGCTTTTTGCTATTAGCTTTAAAATCAAAATTTTAAAATTCAAAAACGTATTATTAAATTATTTCAGGTACTTGAAATACGGCAGCCATAAAAGTATTATTAAATCGCTGAAATACTAAAATCGGTAGAGGGTCATTTAATATCAAATAGAAATGAAAAATTTATATGTCCATTCAATCTTCGGAATTTTGTTATAATAGATTCTTTATTTTTATTTAAATTAAAAATTTACAGGTTGATAAGCAAATTAAATAGTGAATTAATTATGAAAAACCTTCTTTTAACCGTACTTATTACCTTTTTTTCTGTTGCCTGTAATAAATCTCAGGAAAAAACAACCTCTGTATCTGTAAAATCCGATACCCTTGTTCTGAATAACCAGGATATTGTTTTCGTTTCGCCGGGTGATCAAACAATAGCAGCCCTTAAAAAGAAAAATGGTGAAGATTTCTATACCATCGCAGACGATGCCAACAACTATTTTTCTGAAGCATCAACCTATCTGGATTCTCTGAAAGTATCATATAAAAACGCCGATGACACGAAAGTATTTGCCTATAAAAAAGATAACAAAACCGTAGCAATTCCCAAACATAATAGCCCCTGGTATGCCGTATTTTATAAAGACGGAAAATATGAGACCGTCGATCTGATCAACGTGAGGGAGGCCTATCCGAAATTTTTCGGGAATGCGGTGGCAAAAAATTCAGGAACCCTGGATTCCAAAACGGTCATTGCCTCTGTTGCCGGGGATCAATATTCGGTGGTGGAGGAAAAAGACTGTGATCTGAACAATGATCATTTTACCGACAAAATTGTTGTTCTGGCCAATAACCGCGACCTTGATCCGCAGGATCCCGATACCAAAATTGCGCCGGTACTGATTTTATTGAATGATCAGAATAAAAAATACGACGTTCTGAAAAACGAAAAGATCTACCCGAACAGCTTCGGGGATTCCTTCCGGAAACTGGTCGTAAAAGACAGGTTCTTTACGGTTGAATTGTTTAATGAAGTGCCGGACGAATACACTTCGGAAAAATATATCACCTTCAAATTCAGCGAACCGTTAAAAGAGATCGTCCTTTCCAAATACGGGGAAAACACCGTCTGGAATGATGGGAGAAAGACAAACACCTTATGTTCCGATAAAAATTTCGGCAAGATCCTGTTCCGGGATTACAGTTCCGATGACATCCGCACCAAATGTCCGAAATGACTTTGAAAAGCGCCCGTCGCTTTTTTGCGGTTAAAATCTTCCACGGATTGTGCAGATTTTCACAGATGACTTCATTTATTTTTAACACATAAGTCACAGAGATGATTTGAATAGCCTGAAAATATTTTTAGAATACAGCAGATTAAAAATCTTTGATTTTTTAAAAACTTTTGTGTGCTTTTTACAGCATCTTATTCAACTTTATTCAACAGCATGAAGATCTTTTGTGACTTTTGACTGCGTCGAACCTTCGGTTTGTGGTTAAAAATTCCCAGCAGATGGCGGTGTGGGTTCGAGAGCTTCAGGATGACATAAAGTCTGAACTTATGTTATGTTTAAACAAAAAACCAAACCAGACTATATATGCACACTTTCAGGCTGAGGCTCGCGAAGCCGCGCCATTATCCGTGAAAAGCCGTGGGAGAATTTAACCGCAAAAGTCACAAATGATACTGATGCCGGCGAATAAAGTTAAATAACCTGATGTGTTCTAAAATATTTTCAAGTTATTCAAATCATCTCTGTAACTAATGTTTTAAAAATAAACACCATCATCTATGAAAATCTGCGCAAATCTGTGTAATTACAAGTTAATTTCCAACATCAACCCTGATAACCCAACAGTTTCCTGATTTGATAGAAAAATCTTTCAATAAGCCTTAAATCCTGAGTCACAATTTCCGCATTTCCCCTCAATTCTTTGTCGAATTTAAGTTTTTTATTATGAGATGTTTTCAATCCTTTGGGAAGAACAACGTCTACATAATAATTTCCTTTATCATCCGGAGCAAGAGAGATATTCTGTACTTTTCCCTCGATAATACCATATTCCTGAAAACGGTAATTATCTAACTTAATCAACACTTTTTCGCCGGAGACTATTTTTCCGGAATTTGCTGTCGGTACAGACATTCTTCCTACTAATTTCAACGTATGATCGGGTAAAACAGACAATATGGGATCGCCTGCTTTCACAAACTGATTTTCACCATAAAACTGCTGAAAGCTTGCCACTCCGTTAGTAGATGAAACAATAAGGTAGTTTTGTTCCCATTGCTTTAGAGATTTCCGCAACTGCTCGAATAACTGAAGGGTTTGAGACGAATAGGCAATTTTATCCTTTTCTGAGTTAATGGCCGTTCCGCTTTTTGTTTTGTTGAAATTAGAAATACTTTCCTGTAATTGAGAAAGAGAGATATTGAGATTCTCTAAATTTTGCTGCGCCTGGAGATATTTAATTTTATCATTTTCAAGCTCTGCTGCAGCAATTACGCCCTGATTAAATAATTCCTGTGACCTTTGAAAGCCCTTACGGGAAAGTTCAACCTTGTGCGCTTCCAGATTTTTTTGCTGCTTTAGAGTAGCAATTCGGCTTCTGGATTCCGAGATGCTGAGATTGGTCGCTATATTTTCCGGTGCATAGGGCTGTAAAAGTTTAAATAAGCTCTCATCCTGGAAAGCTTTAGCAAAGCTATTATAATCATTCTGCAACTCGCCAAGCTTGAAATAAGAAGTTTGTTTGATAGGAAAAGAAAGGAGCTTATCGGAAGCCATGGAGTCTACTATTTTTTTTAGCTTTAAAACATCCTGATGGTTTGCCGCAGATTGTAAAACCATCATCACGTCCCCTTTTTTTACTTTTTGGTGATCTTTGATAAAAATTTTTTCGATTTTTGAGTTGCTTCTTGCTTCAATTTTCTCCGGTGGGTTTTGTGAGGTCACGATGACGGACGCCGGTATAAACTCAGGATATTTGATCACGTAACTCATCGCAAGGATAAGTAATAATATCATAAATATGATCGTATTTCCCCATCGGATCATCCAGTGGGGAGGGTTTGTAAGAATATCCTGAACGCTTTCCGAGCGCAGTTCTATGTTGTCTAAAATATCTTTTTTCATGGGAATTTATGAATTTCAATTACGAATTTTGCTTTATTATCATCTTAATTTATGTGTAATTTTCAGAAATCTCCTCACCATAATTTACAATTCAGTCTGATGGTTTATTTATGTAATGTTTCTGACGAATACGACTTAATTTTAAAAGAAGCTCATCACTTTTGATCCAGTCTTCTTTTCTTGATGTTCTAATTACCCAATTCAAGTTGATTTTTAACGAGTCTGTAATATTCGCCTTTTAACGCTACCAATTCCGTGTGATTTCCTTCTTCTACGACTTTGCCTTTATCTAAAACAATAATCTTGTCTGCATGTTTTACGGTTGATAACCTGTGGGCAATTACAATGGCAGTCTTTCCTTTAAAAAACTGTTCGAGATTTTCCATAATTACTTTTTCATTATTGGCATCCAAAGCACTTGTTGCCTCATCAAAGAAAATGTATTCCGGAGATTTGTAAACGGCCCTTGCGATGAACAATCTTTGTCTTTGTCCGCCACTTACCCCTACTCCTTCGTTTCCTATTTTTGTATTATAGCTTAGTGGTAATTCTTCAACAAATTCCTTAATATTGGCAATTTCTACAGCTTTTCTTAATTTTGATTTATCCACGTGATCTTCACCAACTGCAATGTTATTGGCAATGGTATCATTAAAAACATATCCTTCCTGCATGACTACTCCACAATGGTCTCTCCAAAATCTGGGTGAAATATTTTTCAACTGCATATTTCCGATTTTAATGTCGCCCTCATTAGGCTCATAAAACTTCATTAACAATTTTAAAAGGGTTGTTTTTCCGCTTCCGCTGGCACCAACAATTGCAGTTGTTTTCCGGTAAGGAATGCTTAAGCTCAAATTTTCGAAAACAAGCTGGTCGGAGCCGATATATCTGAAGGACATATTGCTGATAATAATATCTTTCTGAGGGATTTCTGTTGAATATTCATCATCCACGCTTTCTTCATCTTCTTTGTCATGAATTTCGCCTAATCTTTCCAGGGAGATCTTAGCATCCTGAGTCTGTTTTATAAAATCAATCAATTGCAGCAAAGGGCTGTTTAATTGTCCTATTATATACTGTACAGAAAGCATCATCCCTAATGTGAGATTTCCGTCTAAAACCAATTTAGCGGAAAGAAAACTGACCAAAATATCTTTGATCTGGTTTATAAAGTTTCCTCCGACCGACTGCCATTGTTCCAGTGAAAGTGATTTTATTCTGATTTTGAAAAGCTTAACCTGTAAAAATTCCCAATCCCAGCGTTTTTGCTTTTCGGCGTTATGCATTTTTATTTCCTGCATCCCGTTGATAAGCTCGATCACTTTGCTCTGTTCTTCTGAAACCTGTGAGAATCTCTTGTAATCGAGTTCCTTTCTTTTGTTAAGGAAAAAACTGATCCATGCTACATATAGAACAGCTCCCAAAATATAGACAGCAAACAGCCGGTAATCATAAAACAGCAAGACAATACTGAAGATGACCATATTTACAAGTGAAAATAATGTATTCAATGAAGAATTGGTCAAAAGCTGCTCGATTCTGTGGTGATCATTAATTCTCTGCATAATATCACCTGTCATTCTGGTGTCAAAAAAACTGATGGGGAGTTTCATCAGTTTAATGAAGAAATCTGAAATAATGGAGATATTGATTCTCGTTGAAAGGTGAAGCAAAATCCAGCTCCGGATTACTTCAATGCCCATCCTTCCGATAAACAGCATCACCTGGGCGAGCAGAACCAGATAGATAAAATTAATATCCTGATTCTGAATTCCTACATCCACGATACTCTGAGTAAGGAATGGTAAGATCAGTGAAAGTAAACTTCCTGCCAATAACCCTACTGACAGCTGAATCATCAGCGATTTATATTTAAATAAATATTTTGAAAGGAAAGAAAAACTGGCTTTGCTTTCATGGTCTTCAAATTCGGTCTGGAAGAAGGCAGGTGTTGTTTCAAGAATCAGCGCTATACCTTCTTGTGTATTTTCGTCTGCGTTTTCGCCAATCCATCTTTTAATAAACTCCTGTCTGGAATAGGTAATAAGACCGTAACTCGGATCTGATACGTAAACGACATTATTTTTATCAATTTTGTAAACTACTACAAAATGGTTTTTATTCCAGTGTACAATGCAAGGGAAAGGAACTTCTTCGGCCAGTGCGTTAAAATCAATCCGAACACCCAGAGAGCGAAAGCCCAGGTTTTCTGATGCATCGCTTAATCCCCACAAACTGCTGCCCTGCCGCGTCGTTTCTGAGAGGTTGCGTATCTGTTGCAGGGAAATACTTCTTCCGTAATGTTTGCTGATAATTCTGAGGCAGGTGGGGCCACAATCTTTTACATCAGGTTGTTTATAAAATGGAAACTTCGTCATACTCTACAGTCAGACGCTCAATAACGTCGTATAAAATGCTATAATTAAATTCGTGGGAAAAAGAATGATTGTTGATCAAAACAAATGGGGCATAATAAATATTATTTCGCTCCGACCAGTCATTACTTTCGGTAAAATAATGTTGAATTTTTATTTCCTCTTCTTCAGTAGGGCTGTACTCAAAATTATTGATGCTCTCATGGCAGTCTTTATACAGTTCCCCCAAAATATGATGGAATTCGTTAAAATCATCTCTGATCAACATTAAAACTAATTTTTTATAAATCAGGATTACCTCTTGTTCAGCATCTTCAAAATCAACAAAAAAAGAAAATCTAATGTCCAAGATATCACCGAAATCATCAATTATTTTTGATAAGTAAGTGTGCAAATGTCTACAGTGTTTGCATGTAATACTGGTATAAATAAATAAAGTATTTTTTTTGTCAGTTAATGACGTATTAAATAATTCCGGAGGAAATACTTTGGGACTGCTGAAAACAATTTTACTGATATATTCCGGGTTATTGCTGATTTTCTTTGCATTTACGACTTCTTTTTTATAGGAATTTATGGTTGAAAAAAGTTTTTTGATCGATAAGATGCCATAAAATAAGAACATAAAAGTACCGGTAAAAAATATAAATTCTGAAATAAATTCCCTGGTGATACTCGAGTCTTCAAAGTTATAGCTTAAAATAGTCTGTAATAAAAGGACCAGTGATGTAGAGATGCATATTTTGCATATTTTTTTTAAATAAACCTGATAACAGATAGAAATGATAATAAAAAAATAAGACAGGTAACTTATTTTGGCAAATACAGGAAAAATATCGCTTCTAAAAATTAAAACAACGATAATCTGTGTAATAAAGTATGTCAGGGAAAGGGCCGAGAAATCGAGAAATTCAAAAATCTTCCAGTCTTTAGAGTTTTGAACAACAGAACATTTTTTACTGCAAAAATTACTAAAAAAAGAGTTGTCCGCAAATAAATCTTTATTGGATATCAATGCTAAAAAAAGCCCGGCAAAGGAAAGCAACACAAATTGTCTTTGATAGATTGATATTAAATTATACCAGAAAAACATTACCAAAAATGTTGTTGCAAAAAGAATGAAAAGGAGCGGTGTATAGCGTTTTAATAAGTAGTTTATCAAACTTGCTTTTTCAGCAAGTGCAATAATGTACGGTTCAATGGAGGACGCCGAAATCTCTTTACCACCTATAAATAAGCCGTTCTTTTTTCTGTCAACAACTACAGGAATATTGCGTCTGTCCGTTCCTATAAACGTGTTCGGCAATGCATCTAAACTGCTTTCTGAAATGTCATAAAGATCAATGCCAGCAACATATTTTGAAAGTGTTTTAAACAAATTATAGATATTAGTATTTCCTAATGCAAGCAGGTCGGTTTCCAAATTTTTATCTTTATTCAGGATGCGATTGCTTGCAAGAAATTGATCAACCAATAAAAAAAGATTTTCTCTCATACTTTAAAACATAAAATTACTCCATTCACTATCTTTATACTTTATCGTTAACAACGTTAAAACGGCTCCCACTAAGCCGTTTAGCATCTCCTTATTGTCCAGCGTATATGTGTAATTTTCATCTTGTCTTTCTTTTGGGAAATAAATAGTCTTATCCTTGAACCGTAATTGTTGATTAAGATGAATAAATAACTGCTTTTCCCAGTATTTGAGATCATCTCCGATATTTATATATTCATTAATCTTATATAAGCTCATATAGATTCCAGAAATACCGTGACAGAAGGAAGTGTTTAGAAAGTTATAGTCTTCAAAATTTATCAACCCAACATTCTCGATGCTTCTGTTTTTCAGCTTATTTACAGACGGAATAATTTCCTTATTGCTTATTCCAATGGCATCAGCAGCGTATAGTAGTGAGTAGATGATTGCAGGATCGCCATAGCACCATGCAAATTGAGAGACATTATCTGCCATTTTTTTCTTTGGATAGTACATTCTTCCATAGGAATAATCGGGATCCGAAGACCGTATGCTTATGTAGAAAGAAATGATATCTTGTATGATTTCTTTAATATACTTTTCCTGAGCTACCTTTAAATAAATTTTACCCAGTACTAAAAGAATACTGGAGAGACCGTGGGCAAAGCCCAAATTTAGTTCCTCTTCATTATCATGTGAGATGGAATGCCTGAAAAATTTTTCTACTTTATCAACATACTCAAAATATATCGGTTTTGAGAGAATCTTGGCATCATCACCATTTAATATTAAATTTAGTTTTCCTGTTGCACCATACAAAAAATCAAGATCATTTTCAGCAGTACTGGATTCCGCAGACTCCCTAAGATAATCTTTTACGGCGTCATAATCTTCGGAAGTATCTTTTACACCGCACTTATTGATATATTGGATGGTCCAGGCGACGCCATCGAATCCTTCCAGCATGGAGAAAGAATAATCAAACTCAGGAATCGTTTCTATTAATCTTTCATATAAAGCCACTGCAAGTTCCTGATATTTCTTGTTTTGTGATAGCTTATAGTTTGTTGCAAGTAAAATAAGAGTTCCAAGATCCTGCTCAATAAACGGCTTCTGCATATCTTTGGTATCGTTAAATAAAGAAGTGCATATTTCGTCTACATTAATATTTTGTATCATAATTTGTTTTTCCTGCCAGGTTTTTATAATATTTATACAATAAGTTATAAGTCACGCATTCACTTAATCTGTTGTGATTCGGAAAGAGTCGTATAAAATTCATATGAAGATAACTTTCCAGTGAATACAGCTGCAGATCATTTCTGAAAAAAGTTGGGTTTTCTTTCAAAAATTTTATTTCTTGAACATTGTAAGCGTTTAGTTCAGGGCTTTCTTTACTTAAAAATTCAAATATCTCAGCTTTATAAGCATTGTATTTTTTGCTCAATTCTTTATTAATGTTTTTATCATAATTGAATTCGGAATTGAACCTGTCTTTCAATCCATTGATATATTCTAGTTTTTGATTTAAAGAAAATCCGTAATGGTTTAAGAGCTCATCTACGTATTTTAAATTAATAAGCCATTTTTCATAATCTCCCATTGAAGAAGCATGTAAGGCTGTATTAAATTCGCTGTTAAAGTGAAATACGGTTTCACTTTTTTCAATCTCCGGATATCTTTCGATCTCTCTTTTGTAATTGTCTATGATTATATTTTTTATAAAGATCCGGTCTGTATATTTTTCAATAGCACCGATAAATAATAAATTAAGAGTTGTTATATCAACCCTTTCAGGATGATAAAATCGAATTCTTATGTGATAGCCCGTATCATAATACCGTATAAAGAACCATTTGGTAAATAGTTGATTTTTATTGATCTCGCTAATAATATGTTGTAAATTTTTTATAAATTCTTCACCTGTTTTTTCACTGAGATAAATTTTATAAGACAGCCATTCTTCTCCAGGCCAAAATATTCTCTTATGCATATCGTTAGTTTTTCAAAAAGAAAATAACCTCATTATTATAAGCATGTCCTCTAGTATCCGTCAAAATACTTTTGTTTCTCTCACTAAAAAAGCTTTCCTTAATAATTACCGTTTGTCTTTTTTTGATTTCATTAAGAAAGAAGTTCATTTGTAAAGGGTTTGATATATTAATTCTAAAACCATTTTCACCAGTAGAATTATCAAATAGATAAAATACGGGATCAATATTATGCTCATTCATAAAAACAAGTGCTTCTTCCGGGGATTTCAATTGACTGATATTCTCTTCATTTAGATTCCATTGTTTTTGCGACAGGATCATATTTTTATACCGAAGTCTCGGCAGAGAGGTAAAATTTTCTGTGAACAGTGAATTCCATGTAAAGCCAATCGAATTTATATTGTTGTAAGCGGAGAGATCACATAAAAACTGATAGATAGGAATTAGGTTATTCTGGTAATGATCGGCGTTGGAATTTATAATTCTTATATATTTTCCATTTTTCGCATGCTTCAGCTTTAAATTGCCATTTTCTATACCCAACAAAATATCTTCTATTAAAACGGAATTCTCGGAAAGTGATCTTCCCAGATATTCTACTTCACATTTTCTGGTTTTTTCTCGTGAGTTTATATTATGGGATTTCAGATGTGGAAGATGTACTAATTCTACAACAAACTCATCTTCAGAATTTTGTTCTTCATAATGATAAATTTCTTCTATAATTTTTTGTATGTCGGGAACTGAAGAATATCTGTTGATAAGCTTGGCCGCAGTTGTTCCTCCATAAAAATCGAGGTTAATCAGTTGTGTACCCAACTGAGTTAAGGCAAAAAAAGTTGCTGGCAGTTTTTTCTGCGTATTTTCGAAATTATTATCTTCAAATTTTTCAAGATCTATTTCTTCTAAAGGCGGATTATTGATAATCTCCGCCAAAAGCTTATTTTCAATGGAGGAGAGAGAAAAAGTATTTATCTTTCTGTCTGTTTCGGTCTTACGATACATTGAGAATAAATCTTCTGCGATGCTATTCGGTATGTTGCTGTTATTTCCGTATCCGTAACTGATTCCTGCATCCGGATCTAAGGCAATATGAATTGGGATAAATTGTTCTTCAAATCTTTCAGAAAATTCTTTTGAAAAAGCATCAAGCTTAAAATGAGAATCGGTAGGAGAAAAATATTTCTTAAAAAAAGGGACTGCATTTTTTAGGTCTTCATGGTATTTTCCGGATAATAAAGAAGATGATGTTTTAAGTTTTGCATCAATATGTATATAATTTGTCTGGTGTTTTGTATTCTTATCCAGGATTTTATCTATCTTATCATTAGTCTCTATAATTTGGTCGAGATCAAAGTCTAAAAATTCATTGTCAGCGCTTAGTATCTGAGAATGCATCTTTTCCCTATATGTTTTCAATGATCCCGACAGTGGGAGTTCTCTGTTCGTTGTTAATATCTGACTGGCAGTTAATTGATTGATAAAATCTTCAATTTCCTTAATTTCCAGAGTATTGTCCCTTGACAATAGTAAATCTTTAATCTCATTTAAGGTTTTGAATTCTTTGGTTGCTTCAAGTAAAATCTCCAGATATTCATTGACTTCAAGATCAACTTTATTGAATATCCTGTTATTCAGCGATACATCATGGTATTCGAAGTAGCGATATTCATTTGAAATCCTGTACAATGAACTGTTGTTTTTGTATCGTATTTCATCTTCATCAATTTTAAAATCAGAGAACAGTTTATATAAGGTTGCGTTTTCTATTCTCTGATATTCTTCAATGTCATCCTGCCGCCAGATAAGAGCCGTATTTTCTGAAGAATGGCTCACAAAAAAACCTGAAAACAAACCAAAAGGAGGACAAACAGAAGACGCTCTTAAGATGTATTTTAATAAAGTATTGGTTTTTTCACTTTCTATCTTATTACTAGTAAAGGCATTTTCTAACAGTGAATAAAAAGTAGGAGTGGCTAGATAAATTCCCTTTTTTAAAAGAGCACTCCCGGTATAAAAACGATGTATATCTTCAACGCTTTGAAATGTGTCTGCTGTTTGAAGCGGAAGCAAAGGAACTCTGAAAAATTGTTTAGATGAAAAAGACATTATGTATAGAGTTAGAATGGTTATGATATTTTTTAGATAGGCTTCAGAAGCTTTTGTCTTTTGCATTTTGTTCGACCTCAACTATTTTGTTTTCCCGTCTGATCTTAATTTTAACTGGAATTCCGAAAAATTTTTTAAGAAAAGAATACATCTCGCAATTGTTTTCCGGTGGCGTTTCGCCGTTAATACTGATCAGGCAGTCACCTAATTTCAGTTTGTCATTTTTCGTAGAAAGCGTCACAATAATATTTTTCTTTTGTTCAGCATCATATTTTATGTAAAATCCTAAATTTTTCAGACTTGATTCATCAAAATAATTTTTACTGATTTGTTTTAAATAAAGATTTTTTCCTTTAAGATCTAAATAAGTTATAAACTGACTGATAAAAGCAAATCCCATATTATTAAAATCATTTCTTGATGTCTCAACAGTCTGATCTTGTACATTAAGTTTTCCTATTTGTATCTCTGCATGATATATGGTATGATTTATATCTTCATCCTGATCAACGCCGTGGATTCCATAACTGTTTCCTTTGCTTCTGTATGAAGTGTGCTGTGTTGTTTCTATATACCGGTCAAGCTTGTAATCTGATACACTCAATTTATCGGAACTTCCGGTATCGAATAATACATACCTGTCCTGATTCCCTATTTTTAAAGGTACCCGCGGATCTGAAGATTTTCGCAGTCTGGCTTTTGTGAAGCTCTGTATTTTATACTCGTCAAAACCTGAGGACTTATAAAAAATGATCTTTTGAATCTCAGGGTTAATTTCAATAATATAATCTTCCATAATATCCCGACCGATAATGCCGCCCAGCACCAATTGATCACAGCTGGCATTTGTAAACATGCTCAAATCACTATAGATCACTTCTTTGTCGACAAACTGTTTTCCTGGTAAATGAAAAGAAAATTTAACCTGATCCATAGATTTTCTTACGCTGCCAATTCCTCCTACATTATCTATTTTACCTGAAACAGGAAGATTCGGGAAAACTTTTGAGTTAATCACTGTTTTAAAAGCTCCGGTATCGAAAGCAAACTGGTAACTGCTATTATTTACAGAAACATCAACAATAGGAATTCCGTTCAGAACTTTATAAGGAACCGTTAATTCCTGTGCCCTAATTTCAGCAGAAAAAAGAATTAGTACGAACAATAATGTAATTCTGTGCATGAGTGATCTTTTTTTTGGGAAAAGAGGTTATCCGCTGAGAGATAACCTCTGAATTTTAATGCTTTATAACAATTGATCTATTATTATGGTTTTGGAAAAGGAGGTTGTGCGCCACCATTTCCGCCAAATGTAAGCGTGATATTAATATCCATCTGGCTTCCCGGTGTACAGCATTCTTTACCTTTTCTTGATCCAGAAGCGCAGCTTATAAGACAAAGGCCGCCATCTATCTGTTGCATCTGCTCTTTATTAAGAGTCTGAATCGTCTTCTTATTAAGTTGTAACTTTTTCATAATTATTTTTCTTAAGATTTGCCATGTCTTTAAATATTCCTATTCACGAATATTCCAAGACCATGATTTTATCCGCCCATCGTCACAGCAAAACTCACCCTTTCCTGATCGAGGAGCAGTACCTTTAAGATAAAGACCACTTTCAATTTGTGGAATCTGCTCCCCGTCAAGATTATGAATAGCTCTTATTGAAATTTAATTTTAAAATTAAACTTCAAAGCGCGGCTTGTCAATAGGTAGTTCTAAATCTCCTAAACAACAGGACTTGCCTTTTCTCGAGCCAGAAGCACAGCTTATAAGGCAAAGACCGCCATCAACCTGCAACATCTGTTTTTTACTAAGGGTCTGAATTGTTTTTTTGTTAAGATGTAGCTTTTTCATAATAAATGAATATTACAATTTGATGGTTCCTTTTGGTCCGTCTGTTCCCCACTCGCCACCAATCTCTATATCTTGTGATGGTCTGTCGCAACAAGCTTTACCTTTTCTTGAACCAGAAGCACAGCTTATTAAACATAGACCTCCGTCGATCTGTTGCATTTGTTCTTTGTTTAGTGTCTGAATGGTCTTTTTGTTTAGTTGTAATTTTTTCATGTTTTAAAATTCTTAAAATTAATTATTTGTTTTTAGTCATATAATCCCTGACATCGGGAGTTTGCTGATCAGCGCTTTTTAAATACCTGTATTTTGTACTGTACACATACAAAAACCAGATATTCTTGTTGTTATTCTGGAGCAAACTTATTGAAGAATTTTTACTGAAAAAACTAAACGAAATCTAGATTTATAAATTTATAGCTCTAAATTTATAAAAACAGAACATGCATTGTATTGAAAATGAGTTTTCTGATGATTTTTTTTAATGTAGATGTGACTTTTCGATCTCCCTTATGTAGATAGATAATGTTGTTCCGGTTTTTTTCTTAAAGGCTAAAGAAAACGCCTGCTCATTGTTGTACCCCAGCTCATCCGCTATTACATACAGCTTGTAAGAACGGAATCTTTTATCTGTTACCAATTTATTAATTGCATAGTTTATACGGAGGTCATTAAGGTATGCCGCAAAATTCTTTCCTTTATGGGTATTAATTATTTCTGATAAGTAAGCTGTATTGGTTTTTGTGCTTTTTGCCAAACTTGCTAATGTGATACCTTTCTTTAAAAAAAGTTCTTTGGTTTCAAAATTTTCCAATTCTTTGAGAATGAGTGATACAACATCTTCCGGAATTGTTTTGCTAATTTTGCTTTGCGTTTCAGGGATCCTGTCTTTATTTTCTGTAAAGGAAACGGTCTCTGACTGATCTGAAGGTGTTTCTGATACAGATACATCCTTGGATGCTTCAATTTTTCGTGGTAAGAAAATATTTGTATTTCTTTCAGCAGCTTCGAAATTTCTGGCTTCTATCGAATTGATAAGATCCTGCGCAATTTTTCTGTGTTTTCTTTCTGTCTTTTTAGACTTGCTGTAGAAAAAAGATAAGAGTACAATAACGATCAGAAGAATACCAATAGAAGCATATAAAATTATTTTCCGCGCTTTTAAATCATTGATAACCTGCTCCTTTTCTTGTAACAGATTGGGAGTATCATATTTCCGGGGTAATTCTATAGATAAATATTTGAATTGCTCATCCAGCTTTTGATCAACATTTAAAAAACGTTCAATATAATAGAGCTGTTTTTCTTTATTGTTTTTCTTTTTATAATAATCGATAAGATAAGTATATACTTCCCGCAGCTCCGGAAAGCTATTGTCGGTTTTTACAATCATAGCATCTATTTCTGCAAAACTCTCAACAGCTTTATCTACTTTCTGTAATCCTATGTAAGCTTTACCTAAAACAAATAAGGTATAATACATATTTAAATCGGTAATATCTTTGGAAAAATATTTCTTGCAGAGCAACAAATCGGATTCTGCTTTCTCATAATTTCCTTGTTTTACGTCACTATAGCCAGATAAGGATAAGTACTTGTGATAATTGTAGTTATCATGGTTTTTCAGAGAAAACCGGATACCGCTATTGATGAGTGTCTTTGCAGAATCAATTTTATTCATTTCAATATAAGCATCGATTAAGCTTTGCTTTATCTGGTGACGTTCTGCATCATATAATGTTTTGGTGTTATTCAAATAGTATCTGAATATTTTTGCAGCTTCCTGGTGCTTCCCAATAGTATTTTTAAGAAAACCAATATTAATTTCTGCAAAAGCAATCTGTCTTTCGTTTTTGCTCTCTTTTGCGTACGTTAATGCTAAAATATAATCATCCAGTGCTTTTTTTAAATGATCAAATTTGAAATGTAAGTTCCCGCGTATTAAGTAAATTTTTGCGGGATATGTCTTTTTATCCAGATCTTTAGACATAGCCTTCACACTGTCGATGTATCTTATTGCATCTGGAAAAGACGAATTAAACTGAAGCAGCATATAACCTTCTGCAATTTGCTGTTTGTTTTTCTCAGATTTAGCCTTCTTAAGGAAGTATTGAGCAATCTGATCACTTTCTCTAATTTTATCCCGATAATAGTAATCATCGAATTTACTCTTAAGATCTTGGTAAGTATATTCCTTCAAGGAATCATTTTGGGATTTAATTTGAGAATGGAGCATATTAATCCCTAAAAATAGCAATAGCAAGAACTTTGTTTTTATCATTTTGATTTAATGTAGCGCAAAAATATTACTTTTAAATTTATGTAATGGTTGTTTTTAATTGTTTGTTTTTAATTGTTTGTTTTTATTTTTACGAAAACAATAACAAATTGATAAACAGTTTTTTATCCTTATAAATTTATAAATTTATAAATCATACTGCTTGAGAATTAGAAAAATATCTTTTTATTTGCATCGATTTTAAAATATAGTAAATATGAAAAAGCAAACTCAAAACGAAAAAAAACTATCTTTAAAGAAAATGCAAATGACAAAAATTAATAACATGAAAGCGGTTTACGGAGGTAAAGGTGATACCACATATGGTAATAGCAATACCAGAACTCAGCCGCTCAATACCCAACCACAATTCGGATATGGTGGTAATGGTGGTAACGATGATACGATTGCGACAAAGCCTAAAACTCTGGGTAGCGGAATTTAAAATTATAATTCTCTGTATGAAAATTTTCATATTGATCATCACTATTTTTTCAAGCTTACTTTTTGATGCCCAAGAAGTAAGCTTTGCTCCTTCTAAACCGGTTACCGAATCATATTTTGGGCATAAAATAGTCGACGAATACAGAAACCTTGAAAATATAGAGGATCTGCTTACAAGCAAATGGATGAAAAGCCAGACTCTCTATACCAATTCTTTACTTAATCAGATTCCCAAAAAGGATTACTATTTGCAGAAAAGGTTGGAACTTGATGAGAGACAAGGGTATGCTGTATCTAATCTGAAGATAACTGATAATGATAAATATTTTTATCTGAAAAAAAATGCCAATGAAAAAGTGGCAAAACTGTACTATCGTGAAGCATTGTCCGGAAAAGAAGAATTGATCTATGATCCTTCCGGTTTTGTCTCAACTTATAAAAACGAGAATTCCAAACATCAGTATATCATCAATTTTATCAGTCCCAGTTGGGATGGTAGCAAAGTAGCCGTCTCATTGTCTGAACAAGGAAAAGAAACGTCGGAAATAATCATTGTAAAAGTAAAAACAAAAGAAATTTTTAAAGAAATCGTTACCAGCACTGATCCTGCGACGATTGGCGGAATAAAATGGCTCGATGATAACAGCGGGTTCTTCTATGTTTACTTTCCCGTAATAGATCCTAAATCTTCTGATTTTAACAAGAATACTCAAACGTTATTATATAAAATTGGACAAAATCCCAGTGAGAAAACCGATGTATTTTCCTCAAAAAACAATCCATCATTAAAAATAACAGAAGATCAGTATCCTATCATTCTAACATACCATCAGAATGAAAATTATTATGTTGGGATCTTGGCAGATATGGATAAATACCGAAATACATTTATCATAAAAAAAGAGAGTTTACTTCAGGGCAAAAAAAACTGGAAACCATTTTATGACAAAAGTGATAAAGTATATTCTATGAAATTGGTGGGTGATGAAGCTATCTTTCTTTCAGGATATCATTCACCAAATTTAAAACTTTGTAAAACCAGTATCAAAAGTTTAAACTTTAAGAATCCGACCGTTTTAGTTCCGGAACAAAAAGATGAAGTATTTGCAGATTACACAGTCACGAGTGACGGCATATACTATTCGACTTCAAAAAATGGTGTTGAGGCTAAATTGTATGTATATAAAAATGGAAAGAGTGTTCCCGTAAAGCTGCCTTACACCTCCGGTAGTGTAGATTTGCAAAGCAAAGGAGTGAATTATCCTGATTTATGGATCACTTGCTCTGGCTGGGCCAATGATGAACAACGTTTTAAATACGATTTAAAAACAAATACATTTAAAAACGAAAACCTTGCTTCTGTTATAGAATATCCCGAATTTAAAGATATTATTGTTGAAGAAGTTGTTGTGAGAGCAAGAGATGGAGAAGAGATTCCTTTGTCTTTAATCTATAATAAGAATATTACTAAAAACGGTAAAAACCCGGTGATGATAGATGGTTATGGCTCTTACGGCGTATCACGCACACCTTTTTTTGCTAAAAGTTATTTACTTTGGGCCAGTGAAGGAGGTATAATGGCTATTGCTCATGTAAGAGGAGGGGGAGAAAAAGGAGAAAAATGGCGCTTGGGAGGATTCAAAAAAACAAAACCCAATAGCTGGAAAGATTTGATTGACTGTACAGAATTCCTGATAAAAGAAGGGTATACATCCAAGAACAAAATCGCCGTTTGGGGAACAAGTGCAGGAGGAATTACCGTTGGAAGAGCCATAACGGAAAGGCCTGATTTGTTTAAAGCCGCTATTGTCGAAGTAGGAATGACCAATGCACTTCGGGATGAGACCACAGTAAACAGTAATGCCAAAGAATTTGGTACCGTAAAAAATCCTGATGAATTTAACGCCCTATTGGAAATGGATGCGTACAGCCATATTAAAAAGGGTGAAAAATATCCTTCTACTTTAGTGACAGGAGGAATAAATGATGAAAGAGTAGCCGTATGGCAACCTGTAAAATTTGCTGCTAAATTAATTGCAAATAATGCTTCAGATAATCCAATACTCCTGAAAATTGATTATGAAGGAGGGCATGGCGGAAATGTTCCCATTGCTCAAAGATATGCCAATTTAGGAGATATATTCAACTTCGCATTTTGGCAGTTGGGGCACCCTGATTATCAACCAAAAAACACAGTAAAAAAATAAATGCCTCGATTTCCTTATCAATTTTTTGAAAACTATGTCATACGTACTCCTTTATATTCATACAAAAACTTTAAAGAAGTAACCGACAAAGAGAATTTTTCCGATAAACGGTTAAGAGAAATCTGTTTTGATTCCATTTTTCAGGAAGCTATCTATCTGGCATCTCCTAATTTGCATCAAGAGCTCAATCAATGGCTATATTCAGAAAAAGAACTGTCTCAAAATCTGAAAAACACCATTATTAAATACTACAGCCGAATAAGTACAAGATGTACTCCTTTTGGATTATTCTCGGGAGTCAGTTCAGGTAAATTTAGTAAGGAAAACATTAACCAAAACATTTTAAATGATGTTCAGACACCAATAAGGGATACTAAATTTGACATGCACTTCCTGGTTTCTCTCGCAAAAACCTTAGAAAAAAGTCCTAATATTAAAAATCAGCTTTTATATTTCCCGAATAACAGTATTTACAGAATAGGTAAAAGAATCCGCTACGTTGAATACGAATATAAAGAAGGAAAAAGAGATTATATTATTTCTTCAGTTCCGTATTCTGAAGAGTTATCCCGAATCCTGGATCTTTCAAAACAAGGAATAACGGCAAATAAATTGGTGAAAATCCTGGTAGATCAGGAAATCGATAAGGAAGAAGCACGGGAGTTTATCGAAGAATTAATTGATAATCAGGTTTTAGTAAGCGAACTGGAACCTAATGTTTCAGGGTATGATTATTTGGATGTCATCATTTCGGTTTTGCATAAAATCAAAGCAAAAGATGAAGCCGAAATTCTTTTAAAAATCAAAAACAAACTGGATCGCTTAGATTCAAATATTGGAAACTCTATTTCTTTATATTCGGAAATTGAAAATATAATCACGAATTTCAAAGCTGAATACGAAAAAAAATATCTTTTTCAGACAGATCTTTATTTTAAAGAACAATTTACGGTCTCCAACCATTGGAAGAAAGAAATCAGAACAGGAATGAAATTCCTGAATAAAATCACTTCGCCCAACAGAGATACTGCTATTGAACATTTTAAAAAAGCGTTTTATGAAAGATTTGAAACTCAGGAAATGCCATTATCTTATGTATTGGATACAGAAATAGGAATTGGTTATCTTCAGAATGCCACCGCCAGAGGAATTCATACCTACCTAGACGATTTACAATTTCCCAATCTTCAAAAAAAGCAGGATCTGCAAATCAGGTTAAGTCCGTTTCATCGGATGCTTAATGAAAAACTTCAGGAAGCATTATTAGAAAATCAATTTGTAATTCCATTAAACGATGATGATATCAAAGATCTGGAAGAACAGTGGGATGATTTACCGGAGACCTTGTCCGTGATGGCAGAAATTATTTCTGAAAATAATAGCGAGAAATTATACATCGGAAATATTGGTGGCAGTACCGCTGCCAATCTCTTAGGGAGGTTCTCTTCGGAAAAGTCCGATATTCACTATTTAGCAAAAGATATTTCAGAGAAAGAAGAAACTCTACGATCTGAGCTAAATGACTCGGAGATTCCTGCCGAGATCATCCATCTTCCAGAAGCAAGAATAGGAAACATTATCAGGAGAAGAACACTTCGCGAATATGAGATCCCCTATTTGGCGACATCTATGTTGCCGGGGGAAAAACAGATTTTTGTTAATGATCTCTACATTTCTTTAAAAAATGACAAAATTGTTTTGAGATCAAAAAAGCTTGATAAAGAAGTCAAACCTTATTTAACAAACGCGCATAATTATCACCATAATGCTTTACCGGTTTACCATTTTTTATGTGATTTGCATTCACAAAATACCCGCACCGGATTAAATTTTAATTGGGGAGGGCTATCACAGATCTATAAGTTTTTACCTAGGGTGGAATATAACAACATCATCATGGCAAAAGCCCGATGGATCATTACAGAAAAAGAGATTGCCATGCTACAGCCGCTTCTACACAACAAAGACAAATTTCTTTCAGAAGTAGAAATCTGGCGAAAAAAAAGAATGATACCTCAATGGCTGCAATGGGTCAGGGCAGACAATACTTTACCTGTAAACTTAAAAAACTATGATATGGCAAAACTTTTTATGCAGGTGATAAAAACTGAAAAAGCAATTACCATTGAAGAATTTTTGCACAACGAAAATGATAATTTCAAGCGAGAGTTTATCTTTCCTATGTATCAGGAAAAAAACAAATGATCATGGAAAAAAGAAAATTTCCTCCGGGAGAAGAATGGCTTTATTTAAAGATTTATACGGGAGTTAAAACTTCAGATCTTATTTTAGAAGATACGATAAAGCCTCTTGCAGAATACTTTAAGGCAAACGGCTATATTTCAAAATGGTTTTTTATTCGCTACCATGATCCGAAACCACACTTAAGATTAAGGTTTTGCTTAAAAAATATCCAAAACCAGTCTGCCCTTCTTCGTATGATCAACAAAGAGTTTCATGAATTTATCGAAAGTGGGGAAATATCAGATTTTTCACTTGAAACTTATAACCGGGAAATCGAGCGTTACGGGCTTAGTACCATTACAGAAGCTGAAACATTATTTTATAAAAACAGCGAATTTACTTTATTGTGTTTATCATATGATGATGAAGATAAGATAATATTCAGTCTTTTTTATATTGATAGAATACTGAATAAATTGGGTTTTGGAATTCAAGAAAAATTAGAGTGGATCAAAGATTTCAATAGTTTATTCAAAGAAGAATTTTATGCTGATAAAAGGCTGAACAGCCAATTAGACAAAAAGTACAGACAATTCAAAACAAAGCTAATGAGTTTTATTGATTCGGATGAGTTTATGGATGAAAAAAATGCTATTGTTTTTCATATTGAAGAATGTACTCAGGTTCTTCAGAATATTCTTCTTAGTCACCAATCTCAATCCATGGAAATATCTTTAAGGAATTTTTTTCAAAGTGTATTCCACATGAATATTAACCGGCTTTTTATTTCTAATCAGAGACTTTTTGAAATGGTGATCTATGATTATTTGTTGAGATATTATAAATCATTAATGTTTCACGAAAACAAAAAGATAATATAATAAGTAATACTTTATTCATTTGATATATCCCGGCCAAAACCGGGATTTATCTTTTAAAATTCAAACTTACTTAATTTCCACAGGAACGGAGATTTTATCCCAATCCATGGTGAAACCGTTTTTGTTGATTTTGTAGACCAAAGCTTCCTGTTTTGCCGGTAACGCTTTTGTTTTTACGTCTACGCGTAAGGCGTCTTTGGATTCTTCGTATTTGTAGGCGCCCCATTGTTTCGGCTCTTTGTTGAAAATGGCGGTCCAGGTTCCGCTGGCTTTCGGGATCAGGAAGAAGCTGTATTTCCCGGCCGGCAGTTTTTTGCCCTGAACGGTAACGTCTTTATCCGTTTCAAAAGTCGTGGCTTCATTCGCACCCGCACGCCAAACTTTGTCATAAGGCACTAGGTCACCCCAGATTTTACGGTCTTTCACGGATGGGCTGCTGTAAGCGATGGTGATGTTGGCATCTTTGATTTTTCCCGTCGCCGTCATCGGTGGGCTGGCCGGCTTTTTGGTTTCCTGCGCGAAGGCATTTACAGAGATCGTCATGGCCGCCACAAGAACGGTCGCCGATTTTAGGATGGATTTCATACTATTTTTATTTACTTGTTTGTTATTTTGTTAATCGTTTACGAATGTACTGCTTTCTTCTTACATCTGCTTCAACTTTTTTATGGAACCTCGAAGTAATAATAAACTGTCATCTGTGAAAATCTGTGCAGATCTGTGGGAGGATTTTTAACCACAAAAGTCACAAAAGACATAGATGCTGCCAATAAAGTTGAATACGATGCTTAAAAAAAGCTCACAAAAGTTTTAAAAATCTTTGATTTTTAATCTCATGTGTTCTGAAAATATTTTCAAGCTATTCAAATCTTCTCTCTGTGGCTGATGTGTTAAAAATACGTACAACCATCTGTGAAAATTTGTGCAAATCTGTGGGAGATTTTTCTGAATTCTGCCCGGATCTTCCCATGCGATTCTCTAATACCAATTCTGTATATACAATAGTCTAATTTAATAAAAAAAATAGTCAAAACTACAAAGTTGGATAATCAATTCTCTAGTGATTAGATTTTTCACAATTTTACTTATTTCCGTTTTGAGTTCTTCCATTGTTTTATAAATTTTATTAGTCATTTTTCTTTTTATTTGTAGCCAAACTAGTTCAGCAGGATTGAGTTCCGGAGAATATGGCGGAAGAAACAACAAGGCAATGTTTTTGGGGATGTTAAGCGATTTTACTTTATGGAAAGCTCCATT
>JAAIGF010079773.1_pt1 | contig 99669 bp, 86 predicted proteins | sample 6487441 | NCBI WGS metagenome assembly JAAIGF01 (sample SAMN13974129, study PRJNA590717) | phyllosphere metagenome | biome: pepper field; feature: multiple bacterial spot infested pepper fields; material: pepper leaves; isolation source: leaves from pepper fields | host: Capsicum annuum ... | reverse complement strand
AAGCACCAATGCAGCTGCTGAATCCTTCAATGCCAAGATTAAAAACTTTAGAATGCAGCTCCGGGGAGTAAAAGACAGAACTTTCTTTCTTTTCAGGTTAACTCAACTTTTTGCTTAGTCCCCAACTTTTGTGCGTGATCCCCTGTTTCCTGCCCTGGAAGAATTCGGCAGAATACCTGAAGAAGAAGAAAATCTATAAAAAACTGCGAGAATAAGACCTCCGAAACCATTCGATTTTATGACCAGGATCAATAAACCCTTCTTTGGCTTCGGAAAAATATTTATCTTTGCCGCAACAAATTTATGACAATACAAAGAGCACATATCAGTTTAAATCTATGCGATCGCCCTGTACTAAAGGGATCGTTTGGATATGAAGGAATGATATCGGATGAGGCGAACTGTGCTTGCTTTGAAAAATATTTACACTAATCTTGTAAAAATTAAATCAAAATACAGCAAAAACGCCTCGGTCACCGGGGCGTTTTTTGCATTTGTAGGGCAGAAATTATTTAGAATGAAAAAAAATAACCATAAAAGTGAAAATTTTTTAATAACAAATGAACAATTAATACGAAAATAAAGCGTGATCAGTAACCCGATGAGAGACAGTCATTTAGGTATATGAAACATCTGCAGGATATTGCGGACAGAAATTCCCTACTCTAAAAACAGAATATAAAATACTGATTATCAAATATTTAATGGGAAAATAAATTTGCGGATTAAAAAATTTCGTCCTTACTTTGCAACCGAAAATTGAAAGCAACAGGTTTTCAGCTTTTCAAAAAAACTTTTTTAAAACAAGAAAAATAAAATGAAACAATTTAACAACATATTCAATTTATCTTCAGGAGAACACGGTTTACAGCCGATGGGGCAGGGATATGCGTGTGTTATTCTTCTTGATAGTGAAATGGGTAAAAGGTGCTTATATAAATGGGTCAGCTAACAGACTGACACGTATAAAAATAGAAAGCGCCTCCCGAAAAGAGGCGCTTTTTTGATGCCGAAAAATTAAAGTAAACAATCCCGTAGCTCAATCGGTTGGAGCATCGACCTGATACGTCGGAGGTTGAGGGTTCGAATCCCTCCGGGATTACAAAGGTGAATAGCAATGGTGAATTTTGCTTCGCAGGTGAAATTTAGAGACAGATTAAAATTAACCCTTCACCATCAAACGCTCCATTCGTCTAACGGTCAGGACGCCTGCCTTTCGAGCAGAAAACAAGGGTTCGATTCCCTTATGGAGTACAAAAGAGTGAATGCCCGATAGTGGATAAAGATCGACGAGAAAAGCGAATCGATTATTCATCATCGACATGACAAACAATCTCATAGCTCAAGTGGTTAGAGCACCGGTCTTTTAAACCGGGGGTTGAAAGTTCAAATCTTTCTGGGATTACAAAGGTGAACAGTCTGTAGTGAATTTAAAATTGACAAAAAAAGCGAATTGACTATTCACATTAAAGGTTCCGTGGCTCAACCGGATAGAGCATGGGTTTTCTAAACCCAGGGTTACAGGTTCGAATCCTGTCGGGATCACAAAAGGTCTATTGAGGTAACGGTAACCTTCCCGACTGTCTCTCGGGTACTGCGGGTTCAATTCCCGCATAGACCGCAAAGGTTCACGGAACTATCAGCACCGGCTGTCTCCCGGAAATGATAAAAAAATGAACCTGAAAACTGGAAAGATAACGGTGGTTGTTTACCCGCCTTGGACGCGGGAGGTCGCAGGTTCGAACCCTGCTTTCCAGACAAAAGTGAATGGTGAATTTACGGGTAATAAAATTGAATATTGACCATGAAGGAATTGAAAATAGAAACGAATTGACCATTAAAAATAATTGTTTCAAAGAGAGAAAGAAAAGCTTGCCGAGCGCAGACGATCTTTAAGCCAAAAAAACACAGAATATACAGGCGGGCTTTTTCTTAACCTCTGAACAAAAAAATGAAATAAAGGAAACATAATATAATTTTTAGTGAAAATAAAGTCTGTCCAAGCGCAGAAGTTCTTACATCAAAAAAAATAAGACAGACTTTGTTTTTTAATGAAGATCAATATCAATCATCATTGATCATTCATCAATTATGAAAAATTATAAGGCAGGTAAAGATTACTCATTACCCATTGCTCATTACTCATAAAAATCGATGGTTCGCCGAAGTGGGAGAGTCGGGGCGGTCTGCAAAACCGTTGCGTAAGCTGAGTGGGTTCGAATCCCATAACCATCTCAAATAACTAAAATGAGATTAGTTCCGGAGAAAAAGAAAAAGCCTGTCGGGCGCAGAAGTTCTTATATCAAACAAAAAATAAGACAGGCTTTAATTTTCTTCAAAAGTTAAATGAGAATAAAGTAGGCCATAAGAAAATTACTCATTACCTATTACTTATTACTCATAAAAAAAGGAAGCACGCCGAAGCTGGAGAGTCGGGGCAGACTGTAAATCTGTTGCTTTACTGCTGAGCAGGTTCGAATCCTGCTGCTTCCACCAACCGCTGATAATGTAACGGCAGCATGCAGGAAATGTACTCTTGTTGTTCGGGTTCGATTCCCGGTCAGATGGTCAAAAGATAAGTGAACAGTGAATTTTGCTTTGCAAGTGAATGGTGAATTTTAGAGCTAGAGCTTAGTCAAAAGCACACTTTGGCAAACCCTTAACCGCAATTCCACTCCCGTGGAGGGGTGGCGAAAATTCTGAAAGAATTTTTGACGGGGTGGTTTTTGGGTGTGAATTGCGGATGATGAATATTAGTCCGCAAGTGAATGGTCAATTTTATAACACATTAAGATCGACCATTGACCCTAAGAAATTCACAATTGACAAAAGGAAACGGTGAATTGTACTTCGCAGGTGAAAGCCAGGCAGATCGCAGTTCATAATCAAATGCTCTATTCGTCTAACGGTCAGGACGCCTGCCTTTCGAGCAGAAAACAAGGGTTCGATTCCCTTATAGAGTACAAAAGACAAATGATGAAAAAAGTGAATCTTGCCTTGCCATTAAATTGATGAGCAAAGGGAATGAATAATTCACAAAAACAATAGAGAGAAGGCTTTGTCAAGCGCAGAAGATCTTACAAAACATAACAGGTAACGTTTTAATAGACAGTCTTCTCCTATTTTTTACAGATGAGCTGATGAATGCTGATTGATCGCAGCTTGTCTGTTACCAACAATCAATTATAAATCTGCGGGAATGGTGGAATTGGCAGACACACCTGATTTAGGCTCAGGTTTTTGGGGGTTCGAGTCCCTCTTTACGTACAAATATGAGTAATAAGTAATAAGTAATGAGTAATGAGTAATCCGGGCGATAAAATAATATTACTCATTGGCAATTGATTATTCCTCGAAAAAAATCCGGAGAGTGGTGTAGCAGGTCTGCACGTTAGTCTGAAAAGCTAAAGGTACAGGTTCGATTCCTGTCTGTTCCGCCAGAATATGAGTAATAAGCAATTATGAAGTATGATTTAGATTACCGATTACCAATTACTCATTACTTATAAAACTGATTCATAGTGTAATTGGTCAGCACACAAGACTTTGACTCTTGTTGTTCAGGTTCGACTCCTGATGAATCAACTAAAAAGATAAATGATGAATTTATAACCAAAGCTTAATCAAAAGTACACCTGGTAAGACCTTAACCGCAATTCCACTCCTCTGGAGGGGTGGCGGAAATTCTGAAAGAATTTTTGACAGGGCGGTTTTAAAGGATCAATTGATTCATCAACGAATTTCAGGTTGGGTAAAAAATTATCACTTGACTTGCAGAAATTAACAATAATAACAAATTAACATTTAAACAAAACATGTAGAAAAAATGGAAACGCAACAAGAAACATGGCAGAACATGAACGGAAAAATTTTCCGCAACCCTATCACCCAGCTGGTAGAAGAAGCCATCCTCCGCGAACAGGCCTTAGGCCACCGACTGAAAGTATGTGTGGGATCGGATTCCCATGTGTATGGTGATGCGATCAATTATGCTACGGCAGTCGTATTTATCCGTGAGGGAAAAGGAGCGTTTACCTTTATCAGAAAAGAAAGAGAATTCCAGCGCATCAGTATTAAAGAACGGATGCTGAACGAAGTCAACAAATCCGTAGAAATTGCCTATGCCATCTGTGCGGTGCTGGATGCTTATAGAGTGGAAATGGAAGTACACGCAGACATCAATACCGATCCGGATTTCAAATCCAATGTCGCATTAAAAGATGCGATGGGATATATTCTCGGAATGGGATATGTATTCAGAGCGAAACCTTTTGCCTTTGCCAGCTCCAACTGCGCCGATATGATGGTGTAACAGGCGGGAAGCAGGCGGATGGAGGCTGGACGTTTTAAGTAGCTGATCGCAATTAGCTTTTTGCTACTGGCTTTACAATCAGAATTTTAAAATTTATAAATCTATTATCATCCGGCTTTTATTTAAATCTAAAAAATTAAAAACCATGAAAACCATTTTAATCATCAACGGAGAAAAATACTGGCCGGATTATTTCGCAGGATATCATGTCGTTCAGAAGAAAATTCAGACATTGGAATGTATGGTAAAGGATTCGTCTTTATATTGTATTGATGTTGACGGAGCCTGTAAACCGGATATTATTTTTTGGCGGTTGGGCGCTGTAAATCCCGAAGCAAAGCACCGGAGTATATTGGAATTAATTGAATATTCAGGAATTCCGTGTGTAAATTCAGCTGAAACATTAAAATTGGGATATGACCGGTTGTCCATGCTGAACAGGCTGAAGAAGCTCGGCTTACCTGTTATCGATTTTAATGTGGCTACCGGCATGACCCAGCTCAAAAACCTGAAAATGAATTTTCCTTTTGTAGTTAAAGTGGGAAATCATCATGGAGGATATGGAAAAAGCTTGGTTAAAAACGAAGAACAATGGGAAGAACTGAAAGACCTGCTGTTTATTCATAACGATTATGTGACGACGGAACAATTTATAGATTATCAATATGACATCCGCTACCTTGCTGTAAATGATAAGGTATGGGCGATGAAAAGAAAAGGCAAATATTGGAAAGCCAATTCTTTAACCCAGAAATATCAGCTCATCGAACCGGAGGAAAAGTGGATAGAAAAAGTAAAGCAGTTGCAGGAAGACATCCGGGCCGATATTGTGGCGATTGATGTGCTGGAAAAGGAGAACGGAGAAAAGTTCATTTTGGAATATAATGACATCCCCGGATTATCAGGATTTCCTGAAGAGGCAAAAATAGAATTGTCAGAGATTGTAAAAAATAGATTCAAATAATAAAAACCAATAACCATGTTTTTTTTAGTTCAGGCAAATGTATATCTCGATCCCGATCATTATAGAATTTTTGATGCTCTGGAAGAATTGAATATCGATCATAGTGTTATCAATATTCCTCCGGTGGCGGAAAAAATAGATTTTGAAACAGACCGGAAAGATGTTTTCGTGTACGGATCCGTAACCATCGCCAGGCTGGCTAAACAAAATACCGGTTGGTGTCCGGGATCTTTTTACGGAGGCAACCACCTGTATGAAGTCTATTCTGAATATTACGGAGCGCATCTTCTGAATCATGAAGTTATGGTCTGCAAAATTTCAGAAGAACTGAGCTGGGGAGAAGGTGAAATGAAATTCATTAAGCCTTATCACGAAGCAAAGATTTTTACCGGCCGGGTGTTCAGTGAAAAGGAATGGAAAGATTTTGTATTTGAAGCTCTGGAAAACTCATTCAACAGGATTACGATAAATTCTGTAATCCAGGTTTCCAAAGCGAAGCGGACTATTAAAGAAGCGAGGCTCTGGATCGTGGGCGGACAAATTATCGATGCCGGATATTATAAATTTAATGACCAGGCTCCTTTCGAGGAAAAAGTTTCAGAGGACGGACTTGCTTTTGCCAGGGAAATGCTCCGGCTTTTTAATCTTGAAAAAGCTTTTGTCATGGACATCTGTTTAACAAATGAAGGCTGGAAGATCGTTGAGATCAACTGCATCAACAGTTCAGGATTTTATCCGAATACGAATGTGAAAAGTATCATCAAAGCGTTGAATGTTTACTTTTCAGAATAAAATATAACAAACCATGGAAACAACAAAAAGACTACTGTTCCTGGATGACATCAGATATCCGAAGGATGCGTATCAGTATACCGGACAGGAGATTTTTCAGAGAAAAGACTGGTATATTGTCCGGAACTATCAGGCGTTTGTAGACAGGATTTTGGAAAAAGGACTTCCGGATATGATCTCTTTTGACCATGATCTTGCCGATGAACATTATCTGGAACCGAATTCTCAGGAGCATGTTGAAAAAATAGGCTACGATTGTGCCAAATGGCTGGTAGAATATTGCATGGACCATTACCTTGACTTACCGGAATTCTATTGTCATTCCATGAATCCGGTGGGAAAAGAAAATATTGAAAGCCTTTTAAACAATTTTAAAAAACGATAATGGATATTTTCAGATTTATACAGGAAATAAAACCCCATCTGCAGCTTAGCTTTGATGAGGTGGACCGATGGTTTGAGAAAGATAAGGAAACGTTGGATCATCAGCCTTCAACCGGAGGCTGGGCGGTCCGGCAGATTCTGGAACATATTTACCTGACGAACTTCTATCTGCTCATCCTTATCGAAAAAGGCGCAAAAAAAGCAATGAGAAATTATCTTGATCTTGATTTGAATAGTGAAGTAGAAAATTACAATTTCGATAAGAAAAAATTTGAGAAAGTAGGGGAATATGGTGCCTTTGAATGGATCAGACCCGAACATATGGAACCGAAAGGGGAAATGGAATTACATGAGATCAGAAGCCTGATCTCCATGCAATATCACCAGTGCTTAATTTATCTGGACCGGATGAAAAACGGAGAAGGACTGCTCTGCAGAACCACGATAACCGTGAACGGATTAGGAAAAATTAATGTTTACGAATATATTTATTTTCTGTCGCTTCACCTTAGAAGGCATCTGACCCAAATGAAGAATAATGAATCAGAAAGGATAGAAACAACAGGATTTAATATTTAGTTTTTTGAAAATCTTCGATTTTTATATTATGTGCTTTAAAAATATGCACAATACAGGAAACTGAAATCTAATGTGACTGATGTGTCAAAAACCTTATGGTTAAATAAAAAACTAAAAAATGATTTTTAAAACATACAACTCGATAGAAAATGCTTACCAGGCCCGCGTGATCGAACAGATCACGATTCAGGGCTTCGGGGATGAGGTTTTCATCGTGCAGGAAAAGGTTCACGGGGCCAATTTCTCTTTCTTTACCGACGGAAAGGAAATTAAGATCGCCAAAAGGACCGCCTTTATCGAAAAGGAAGAAAAGTTCTTCAATGCCCATCGGGTGCTGGAACTTTATAAAGATAAGGTCATCGAGGCATTCGGAAAAGTAAAAAGCGTGTACCCAGATGTTGAAACGGTAGTTATCTACGGTGAATTGTTCGGCGGCGGCTATAAACACAAGGCGGTGGAACCCGTAAAAGATGCAGTGAAAGTGCAGAAAGGCATTGAATATGCTCCTCATAATGAGTTTTATGCATTCGACATTAAGCTGAACGGTACGACTTATCTGGATACGGAGGTCATTAACCGGATTTTTGAGGAGACCGGATTTTTCTACGCAAAAACCCTGTTTCAGGGAACACTGCAGGAAGCTTTGGATTTTCCTAATGCTTTCGATTCCAGGATTCCAGCATGGCTGGGATTCCCTGAAATGGAGGATAATAGGTGCGAAGGAACGATTATAAAAACCCTGAAAACATGCTATTTTGGAAACGGATCGAGGGTCATCCTTAAGAACAAGAATAAAAAATGGATCGAAAAATCCAAGGTAGTCCGGAAAAAGGAAAAAACCGTTCAGAAACAGATCCGGTTTGGTGAAGATGCCCGGGAAATATGGGATGAGCTTCAGCAATACGTGACGACCAACAGGCTGAATAACGTCATAAGCAAAGTGGGTGAGTTTGAACCTAAAATGATGGGAAAAATCATCGGACTTTTTGCACAGGATATCCTGGAGGATTTCGGAAAAGATTTCCCGGAAGCTTTCGACAGCATTGAAAGAGAAGAACAGAAAAGGATCAACAAAAAGCTGAATGCCGTAGTCATTGATAAGGTTAAAGAAGAGCTGACCGTTTCAAAATAATTATTTAAAACGATGAACAATGAAAAAGATAAGTACATTATTTAAAAAAGATAGACATAATTTAGGAAGGGTAATTAACGAAATCAATCCTGAAAACCGTTGGGTATTCGACGGAAAAGCTGTAGCTACGCAAAAGTACGATGGCTCCGCATGTGTAGTGATCAACGGCAAATTGTACAAAAGATACGATGCCAAAAAAGGCAAAACGGCTCCGGAAGGTGCTATTCCATGTCAGGAGGCAGATCCTCTTACAGGGCATCATCCGCACTGGGTAGCATGCGATTTAACTAAAAAAGAAGATGCGTACTTCTGGGAAGGTTTTCATGCCTTGGCCGAATCGGGCAAGGTAGAAGACGGCACTTACGAGCTGATCGGTGAAAAGGTGCAGGGGAATCCTGAGAATATCAAAGGCCATTTGCTGGTAAAGCACGGAAGTGAAATTCTGGATCTGGAAAGCCTGGATTTTGAATGGATCAAAAGCTTTTTGAGTAATCCCGACAATAACATGGAAGGCATCGTTTTCCATCACACGGCTGATGAAAGGATGTGCAAAATCAGGAAATCCGACTTCGGCATCCGCAGAAAAGCGGCAAAAGAACCCGTTTTGAAATAAAACTGAGTTTCGGTAATCGATTTACCGGAACTTTTTATGTATTTAATCAGCCATAGATTTTCTTCTGATGTCTATGCAGTAACTAAGAAAACGGTTATTAAAATCTGATTGATGGGAATAAATTTGTACTAAAAAATAGCGTGCTTTGCTAAGTGAAACGGCTTTGTGAACTTAAAAACAGTTAGTAGTAAGAAAATCTTCGTGAACTCTGCGTTAAATGAACAATGAGGATTAATAACAGATAATGAAAATAGAAACTTAAAAAATGTTACAGGCAGAAATAAAAAGTCTTTTTAAAGAAGACATCAGCATATTAATAAAAGTCCCGAACTCCGCAAAGCATTATCTGTGCGATTGCGGGGAAGCAAGCTTATTGACGTTGAAAGAAGTACAGGCCGTGTCGGCACTCTTTATCAGCCATACCCACATCGATCATTTTTCCAATTTCGATGGGATCTTCAGGCATCAGATCGGAAGCGGGGAAAAAGTGGTGATCTGCGGGCCGAGGAATATTCACCGGCAGATTGAAGCACGATTGAAGTCCTATACCTGGAACCTGATTGATGAAAATGCCATTGAATATGAAATCCGGGAAATTGTTTCAGAAGAAGAAATAAAGGTCTACAAAATCCGTCCGCCACACTGGAATCTTGAATTTATAAAAAGCCAGGATTTCCTCTTTGAAGATGAATATGTGAACGTCAGCTTTGCCATTCTCGATCATAAAACGGACTCGATCGCTTACCTTTTTAAGGAAAAAGATTCGGTTACCTTCAATGAAAATGCTTCCGGATTTAAAAAAGGAAAGTGGATCAGCGAACTGAAGAATGCTTTTGAAAAGAACGGGATAGATAAAGAAATTGAAATCGAAGGAACGGTGTACAAAGCTTCCGGATTATTCCACCTGCTGACCCGGAATACAGGCTATAAGTTGGGAGTTATTATGGATCATGCCGCCGATGAAAACAACTATGAAAAAATAAAGACGGTTTTCAAAGGCGCGGATATGGTGTATATCGAAACCTTCTATAAAGATGAAGACCGTGAATTTGCAGTGTCGAATCACCACAGCTTTGCTTCTGCATCCGGAAAAATCATGAAAGAATGCGAAGTAAAAGAAGCGGTCCCGGTTCATTTTTCGAGAAGGTACACGGAAAGCGACAGGCTGGACATTGAAACGGCTTTTTATAAAGCGTTCGGAACAGTTTAGGAAAACGGGAAAAATATTTCCCACAGATGATTGCGGTTAATAATAACACATGAGTCACAGAAGAGTATTGAATAACTTGAAAATATTTTAGAACACATAAGAAAAAATCAAGGATTTTTAAAAACTTTTGCGCTTAAAAGTTTTCGACAGACGGTATGATTTTACGAGGTATTGTGATTATCTTAAAGTTTTTATAACGTCTTATTTGTTATCTAATAGGAAGGAATCTCACATCGTATTAGCGAACAGTATGGAAAGATTTGTGTTTAGATTGTTTCATAAGTCGAAGATTTGACCTAGTAAATGACAGACTGGAATGGATAGTCGGAGTATTTCAACGAAAATCTTCTATTTTCAATCTGATGTGTTCTGAAATATTTCCAACAGATAAGAATCTGAAATCTAATGTGACTTATGTGTGATTTTGACTCAATTACTAGATAAGTAGAATGTTTTTGCTTAATTAAAATAGTATATAATTAAAACCTGGCTCACTTTTCTTCAAGTCACAGTGAGATCAGCAACAAAAAATTAAAAAATGAAACCCAATATATTTTTTACGGCAGACCACCATTTCGGTCATGAAAATATTATAAAATTCTCCGAAAGGCCTTTTAGGTCTTTGGAACAGATGAATGAAGAGCTGATCAGCAGATGGAATGAAAGGATCGGCGTGAACGATACTGTTTACCACTTAGGAGACATCAGTCTGGGTAAACCGGATTTTACGAAAGAAATTCTGGATCGGCTGAATGGTAATATCCATCTCATCAAAGGCAATCACGAAGGCGCAGCCCTGACGTATCCGAAAAGATTTGTGTCCATCAGGGATTATCATGAACTGAAAATCGACGAACCGGAAAACGGCAATGGCAAACAGAAGATCATCCTTTTCCATTACGCCATGCGGACCTGGAACGGCTCGCACCGCGGCGTCTGGCAGCTCTACGGCCATTCGCACGGGACCTTGCCGGATGATGAAGCGGCACTGAGCTTTGATGTCGGCGTCGACTGTCATAGCTTTTACCCGGTTTCGTATGAAGAGGTAAAAGAAATGATGAAGAAGAAAAAATGGACGCCGCCATTTGCCGCGAGAAATTAGAAAACAGGATGCCGGGGGCCGGATGTTACATAATACCGTAAAAACCTCCAGCTATAATATTAAAGTACAACAGGGTTGTGAAATGGAAACCGGAATTTGAAAGGAATATAAAAACTTCCACCATCCAGCCTCCATCATCCAGCCCAAACACGCAACAATGAAAACAACCAACGAAATAATCGTTATCGATCTGGAAGCTACCTGTTGGGAATACGATAAAATCCCGCCCGGCCAGAAAACCGATATTATAGAAATAGGAATCTGCACACTGGATACAGAGACAAAAATCATTTCCAATAAGCAGAGCATTTACGTCATTCCCGAAAGATCAAAAATCAACAGGTTCTGCACGGAACTCACCGGAATTACGCCAAAGCTGATCGAAGAAAGGGGAATCTATTTCGAGAAAGCCTGCGAAAAGATCCGGGATGAATACCATCCTTCAACACTCGCCTGGGCGGGATTCGGTGCTTTTGACAAAGATCAGATCATGGAACAGTGCGATTACCTCGGTGTCGAAAATCCTTTTTCCGGAAATTACATCAACATCATGCATCAGTTCAAAGCCTACAACGGACTGTATAAAATGATGGGACTGAAAAGAGCCCTCAAAGCCCTGAACATGGAATTTGAAGGCAACCATCACAGCGGAGCCGACGATGCGTATAACGCTGCCCGGATTTTACGGGAAATGATGGGATGAAGAAGTAGGGAAGCTGGAGGCTGGGTGCCGGAAGTTTTGGAGTATAGAAGGTATGTAATCCTGAAAGCCTTAAAATAAAATCATTTTTTTCGACCGTTTGTTATCAAACTCCGATATGGAAATTCTGTTGAAAAACCTTGATCTGAAAAATCAGATTTATACTGAATGCTTTTATTCCATTACTTATTACCTATTACTCATTACCCATTATTCAGCTTTCATCATCCATCTTCCAGCCATTAACAAATTAAATTTTAAACAAATGAAAACAACAGAAAACATATTAATAATAGACCTTGAAGCAACCTGCTGGAACGACCGGCCGCCGAGGGGTCAGGAAAGTGAAATCATTGAAATCGGGGTATGCCTTATGGATGCAGAAACCGGTAAGATTTCAAAAAATGAAGGGATTTTGGTAAAACCTAAATACTCGAAAGTCAGTCCGTTTTGTACGGAGCTGACTTCCATTACCCAGCAAATGCTCGATGATGACGGCATCCTGCTGGAAGATGCCCTCGATATCCTGAGAGCAGAATATGATTCCGAAAACCTCACGTGGGCAAGTTACGGAAACTACGACCTGAACATGCTCCAGAACCAGGCCCGCAGATTCAATGTGGATTATCCGCTGGGCGATGACCACATCAATGTGAAAACCTTATTCGGGGAACTGCATCCCACCATCCGTAAAAGTGTCGGCATGGCACGCGCACTTGGTGAACTGAATCTTAAGCTGGAAGGCACCCATCATAGAGGAGTAGATGATGCCAAAAATATCGCGAAAATTTTGCATTGGTGCCTGAAACAGTATTAACAATGTAACAATGTGGCAATGTAACAATGTGGCAATGTAACAATGTAACAATGTCACAATATGATAAATAGAAAAACGGAACTCTCTTTTTAAGGGAGTTTTTTATTATTTTTAATAAGGACAAAGCTGATCATAACCAAATCTTTGAATAACAGGGAGCAGGATCAGCCCTGAAAGGGCGGCTTCCATCAGTATCGGGTGAAGCCTGATGTCATCACCAATCCGATCATTCGGGTCTTTAGTTTATTTCCACCCATTCCTCATAAGAAAGTACCCCCAGTTCCGGCCTGCTTTCACCTTCCAGAATGGAAATAAACTCCAGCTGGTTGCCGTCCGGATCATTGAAATAAATCGCCAAAGCCGGCATCCAGGCAAAAACCATCGGCTTCTCGCTTCCGTTTTTCAGAAAATTGTATGGTTTTAGATTTTTACTTTTCAGAAATTCGACGGAGTAATTCAGAATATCTTCTTTGTCGGTCGTAAAAGCAAAATGCCGGGTCTGCAAATTCTCTTTCTGCTCCCATAAACCCAGCATCGATGCTTTGTTCTTACCGATCCATAAAAAGGCAACCGGACGGGTTTCATCCCGGTGCGCGAGTTCCAAACCCAAAACTTCCGTATAAAATCCTACTGCTTTTTCCAGGTTGCTCACCTGAAGATGGGTTTCATATAATCCTTTAATCATAGCTCTAATTTGAATGAAACAAAGCTATAAAATCCATTTTCAAAAATTTCTAATTCTCTATTCCTTTATACAAAACAATCGATAGACAAATTGTATTCTTAAGTTATACAGTGGTCCCCAATCGTTGGTGTTATTCGTATTTAAACCAAAAATAAAAACTTTTTCACAAAAAAAAATACTGCGCAAAAAGATTGCGCGAGAGGCTCCTTACTTTGCATCAGAAATCAGAGAGGAATGATAATCTTCCGGAAAATGTTTAACTAAAAAACAGTAACCATGAAATTTAATTTTTTAAGAAAGGAGAATAAAGCCGTGATGAATTACGAAGGTGCCAAAGCATACCCGATGACTGCTGCGGAAGAATTGTACAGTGCTGTGGTGACAACAGGATTATCAAACGCGACGTATGAAAAGGGAAATGAAAGATTGGCAAGAATCCAGTCTCTGATTCAGAAAAACGATCCGGAATTCGTAGCCAGACTGGCCGTTTACGCAAGGAAAGAAATGCATCTGCGTTCCATCCCGTTGGTACTGACAACGGAATTGGCAAAGCAGGCTTCCGGTACCGACCTGGTAAGCAGAACGGTCGACGGGGTGATCCGGAGGGCTGATGAAATTACGGAATTGCTGGCGTATTACCAGATGGCCAATGAAAGAACCGATCTGAAAAAATTGAACCGGCTGTCAAAACAGATCCAAAAAGGTCTGGTAAAATCCTTCAACAGGTTCGACGAATACCAGTTTGCCAAATACAACCGGAAAGCGGAGGTCACCCTGAAAGACGCATTGTTCCTCGTTCATCCGAAAGCAAAGGATGACAACCAGCAGGCGATCTTCAATAAAATTGTAAACGATTCGCTGGAAACGCCTTATACCTGGGAAGTGGAGCTTTCGGTTTTGGGGCAGACCAGATTTACCAACGATGCCGAAAAAAGAGCGGCTTTCAAAACCAAATGGGAAGAACTGATCTTCAGCAACAAGCTTGGATATATGGCGACATTAAGAAACCTTAGAAATATTCTTGAAGCCGGGGCCTCTTCTCAGGCAATGGAAAAAGTATGCAGGTATCTGTCGGATGAAAAAGCCGTGAGAAACTCAAAGCAGCTGCCGTTCAGGTTTCTGGCGGCGTACCGTGAACTGAAAACCATTGACTCTCCTTACCTGCCGTCTGTCCTGGAAGTACTGGAAGATGCGGTAACGGTAAGTGCGAAGAACATCAAAGGATTCGGTTTCGATACTTCGGTGGTCATTGCGGCCGACGTATCGGGATCGATGCAACAGCCGGTTTCTCCGAAATCCAAAGTACTGCTGTATGACATCGGCTTGCTGATGTCGATGATGATGCAGTCGCAGTGCAAAAATGTGATCTCAGGAATGTTCGGGGATACCTGGAAGAGGGTTTCAATGCCTAAAAACGGAATCCTGAGAAACGTAGATGCCTTCTACAAAAGGGAAGGTGAGGTAGGCTATTCCACCAACGGTTACCTGGTGATCGAAGACCTGTTGAACAGAAGGGAAAAAACAGATAAAGTCATGCTGTTTACCGATACCCAGCTTTGGAACAGCAACGGAACGCGGAATTCTTTTGAAGATTCATGGAATCGGTATAAAAGATTCAACCCGGAGGCCAAACTGTATCTTTTTGACCTGGCAGGTTACGGAAAACCGCCGCTGGATATCAGAAAAAATGACGTCTACCTGATCGCCGGATGGTCCGATAAAATCTTCGATGTTCTGAATGCCCTGGAAGACCGGAAATCGGCAGTAGAAATGATTAAAAAAGTGGTGCTGTAAAAGGCACTGCTTTTAAATGAGTTATAAGTGATGAATGATGAATGATGAATGATTGGAGGAATTGTCTTATCAGGAGTTTCATACTGCTTATCTCACCCATTATTTTACTGCCATTTTTAGGAATTGTTAAATTATCGATTCAGTATTTTCAAATAAAATATAACTGCGTAAAAAGAATGCGCACCAAGGCAATAACTTTGTATTAACAAAAAAACAGATAACCATGTATTACTATAAAAAATGGCTTAAAGGAACATTGTATTGAGGTTAAATACTCAATACTTATGAAAAAACTGAAGTCATTAAGACAAGCTTTCGGAACAAATCAATATGGATTAATTGATTTTCCTGAAAAAATTTCCAATGTCCGGATCTCCAGGATTTTGTACGGAGATGAAATGGGCTGCTCCCGGTGTTTTCCACATGGCTATGAAACAATTAATTCAAAAGAAGTTAAGTTTCAGCGAAATTGGAAAAAATACAGAAAAACCCGATGGAAATAATTATAAAGTGATGCTGTAAAAGGCACTGCTTTTAAAATAGTTGGAAGTTATTAGTTATAAATGATAAGTGATTTGAAGAATTGATTTGATCAGGAGCCTGATCCCGCTTTCCACTGTATCTTTTTCGCCAGGGCAAAGGCCTTTACAGAAAAAGGATGCCGTTGCAATCGGGGCTAAGGAATACCCAAAAGTAGAAGCGGAGAACAAATATTACATTCAATCAAGTCTTGAATTCTTGGTTCTTTTGTTTCATAGATAACCGCTGCATTGTTTTTTATTATAATACACCTATGGGAACTCATTTTTACAAAATCGAACAGGATCTTAAAACAGGAAAAAAGAAAAAAGCATGCGAACGGCTGCGGAACCTGATCAATGAATATCCTGATGATCTCTCATTACGGGAAAAGCTGGCCCGGATCTATTATGATTCCGGATTTAAGGATGAAGCCGGAAAATTCTGGATTTTATCGGAACCTCAGAATTTTGAGATGAAAGAAGCTGTTGAAATCTACAGAAGCTCATTAAGCAATTCGGGGAATGCTATTCTTAAAGATATTGTATTCCGGGGAGATAAAAATAAGCTTCCGGGTTATACTTTGAGCATTATTAAAGAGCTTGAAGCTGATAGTTTTAAAAAAGCCAAACATATTCCCGATTTCAAAAGAAAAACACGGGCAAAAGGAAATTATACAGAATCTAAGGATAGTTTTTTAAGTAAAGTTGGATTCATACTGCTTATTGCAGCCATTCTTTTACTGCCATTTTTAGGACTTGTCAAACTGGGTGAAATCATCGATTCAATTTTTTTCAAATAAATTTCAACTGCGTAAAAAGAATGCGTACTAAGAAAATAACTTTGCATTAACAAAAAAATAACCATAAAAACTTAAAAAATAACCGGTGCCGTAAGAAAAGAATTCCTTCGATTTCCACTTGAACCAGAGTCTTTTCGCTGCATTGCCCGGTTTAATAAACCAATGTCGTCATCATAAGAGATCCATCGTCATACTTAACATTTGAATAGATAATCAAACTCTTATAAACTGTTACTTGGTTTTTTAAATAAATTTTAGCTGCGTAAAAAGAATGCGTACTAAGACAATAATTTTGTATCAACAAAACAATAACCATAAAAACTAAAAAACAATCGATGCCGTTAGAAAGGGTTCCTTCGACTTTCATTGAATTAAAAACGCTTTCTGCAGATTGCTCGGTTTAAAAATAAGTAATGAGCAATGGGTAATGAGTGATCCGGCCTAGCAAAGCAATATTACTATCCATTACTTATGACTCATAAAAAATCAAGTGTCGTTTCAGAATCATACTTCGATATTTAACCATTGGGTCGCAGGTTCGATTCCTGTCATCCCTGTTGTAAACGGGATGTAGCTCAGCGGGTAGAGCAAATGAACGGAAGATTCTGTCATTATTACCTTGATTTAATAAACAAAACAGGCTGTACAAAATATGAGTAATAGATAATGAGTAATCCTACCCATCAAGCAATATTACCCATTGCTTACTATTGCTTACCCATAAAATAACAAAGAGTGCCGTTAGAGAAAACTTACTTCGGTTAATCTTATGATGTTGGTTCGACTCCAGAATAAATCTGAAAAGGTTTATATAAAGGGTTTTCCCGCTTTTTGCCTCTTTTGAATTTTAAACAAAAACAGGTGCCGTAGAATAGGGTTACTTCGCTCATCACGACGGGGTCGCGGGTTCGAGTCCCGCCTTTTCCACCATAAAAACACAAATCCAAATAGGAAAAGTAGCTCAGTTGGTTAGAGCACGACAAATACGCTTTTCGCTTATTGCCTTGTTATTTTAAACATACAGTGCCGTAGGAAAAAGATGCTTCGTTGCCATTTGAAGGGGAGGAATAGCGCAGCAGATCATTTCTGCAAGACTATCCGGTTCGACTCCGGCAGAACGGTGCCCCGCCTTTTCTTTTCCCGTCCATTGCCTTTATATAATAAATCCGGTGAAAAACTTATTCACCGGATTATTTATTACGTTTACGTACAGGTTATTTTTTTGAAGTTATTTTCTGATACTCTTCTTCAAAAGTTTTTTTCCATTTGGCAATGGTCGTTCTGCTGATCTTATATTTTTTCGACATATAATTTGTAGAAAGCCCGTGTTTTTCCTGATACTGCAGAAGCTTCAGCATGGTTTTCTTATCATACGTTTTCAGTTTCTGGTTGTTTCTCAGGCTTTCTTTTGACGATTCAAAAACCAGGTCATTAAACTTCAGAATATCTTCCGTTGTTTTCAGGTTCTTTATAAGTCGCTGTACTTTAGGGTCTTCTAATTTTTCAGGATCCCTTTCCTTCAGCATGTCACGATAAATTTTCGTATAATTGGGTCTCATCATTTTTTCCAGGGTTTAGATTTTTTGAAGCCAACGGTGCAGCGTACTTTTAGGAATGGAGTATTCCTCAATAATTTCACTATGCGTCATTTCGCCGGACTGTATTTTCCCGATAATAAAATCTTTAATCTCCTGAGTATAAATATTTTTCCTGAAATAAGGAATCTTATCGGACTTTGGATTTTTAGTTTTATCTACCGCGGAAGGAGGCGAATACAGGATGAGGTGGGAACTGTAGATCCTGAAAAAATCATATTCCAGTAATTTTGAGCATCTCAACAGAAGATCTGTATCCAGAGATTTGCTCTCATACATCTGTTCAACGGCCTCTTCATCTTTTTTAAGGAAGCTGCATACTCTTTCTGAGTTCATTTCCAGTTCATTAACTCTCTCTCTAATAAACTTTCCGATATGTATTTCTTTGTACAACATTATAACTAATAAATCTAGGTGTTATTAAATCAATTTTCAATTTTAACCACAGGGGTATATTATTTTCATTTCTTTCGGGGCATTAAAAAAGTTGGATGGAAAATTATGAAGTGTAAATGAATACAATAAAACCAGAGGTCAGGTTGCCAAATGCAAACCCGGGTACAATCTGTTTTTTAATCATAAAGAAATTTGCATGCTACTCTCTTTTGGCAATAACCCGAGTTTCCATTCCTATCCATCATTGACTTGCCTCAAAACATACGATTCCAACTTTTTTAAAGTATGGACAATAATATATGCTTCCTAAAATTTTTTTCGTGCACTATGTTTCTTTACAAATTCAAATATAGAAAAAATTTATATATTCTCTCAAAAAAAATAAATAGGAAATTTATTTAAAATTAAAAAAACGTTAAAAATGATATTGAATAATCTACGTTTAGTGAAAAAAATGTGGTGTCTGAATATTTATTTAGCAAATTTTTAATCAGTCTGGTCAGGGTATTTATTCAAACCCGTATCAACATTGAGTTTATGTTCAAAGATAAGAACGTGCAGATGAATTTTTTATGATAAGCTCTGCGAATGTGTCATAAATTATCTGATAAAGAAAAAACAATAATCATAGTATGCATAATCATGATCATTGGAATCCGTAAAAATTATTTGTTTGATACCGGGTTTAATGGATGCTAAACTTAAAAACAGGATAATACGGAAAAGATTGTAGGGAATGAATCTTACCCCTACCTTTGCAGGGCATGAAAAATACCATCGCTCTGTTCGACTTTTCGAAAAAAATCAATTACAAAAATGAGTTGCTGGCCGGTCTTACCGTTGCCATGACGATGATTCCCGAATCGCTTTCCTTTGCTATTCTTGCCGGACTCTCCCCTCTTACGGGTTTATACGCTGCCTTTATGATGGGACTGGTGACCGCAATTTTTGGCGGACGTCCCGGAATGGTGTCGGGAGGAGCAGGAGCTACCATTGTCGTTCTGATTGCCCTGATCAAAACCCACGGCGTAGACTACCTTTTTGCCACCGTAATATTGGCGGGCATTTTCCAGATGCTGGTCGGCATTTTCAAATGGGGAAAATTTGTGCGACTGATTCCGCAGCCTGTTATGTATGGTTTTCTGAACGGTCTTGCCGTTATTATTTTCATGGCTCAGGTCGAGCAGTTCAAAATGACGGGTGCCGATGGAGTAACAGGCTGGCTGCAGGGTACGCCTTTATACATCATGTCCGGACTTGTCGTTTTGACGGTTGCCATCGTTTACTTTTTTCCTAAGCTCACCAAAGCGGTTCCTGCTTCCTTAGTCGCTATTGTACTTATTTTTGCCGTCGTTGCCGGTTTTGATATCAATACCAAAACCGTCGCCGATATCGCCAGCATCAGCGGCAGTCTGCCCCGTTTTCATCTTCCGGGAGTTCCTTTTTCCTTAGAAACCTTACAGATTATTTTTCCTTACGCCCTAATTATGGCCGGCGTCGGGCTGATCGAATCACTCTTAACCTTATCCATGGTGGATGAAATTACCAATTCTAAAGGAAATGCAAACAAAGAATCGTTAGCGCAGGGACTTGCCAATATCACCAACGGATTCTTCGGCGGAATGGGGGGCTGTGCCATGGTTGCCCAAACCCTCGTGAATTTAAATGCCGGTTCGAGAGCCCGGCTTTCCGGAATTATTGCTTCCGTTACCATCTTGATTATTATTCTGGTCGGAGCCCCGTTTATCGAAAAGATTCCGATGGCCGCATTGGTTGGGGTCATGATGATGGTGGCCATCAGTACCTTTCAGTGGGTGTCCATCAGCATCATCAATAAAATGCCGAAATCCGATATTTTTGTAGGAATGACAGTCGCACTGGTAACCATTGTTTTACATAATCTGGCCCTGGCTGTTCTGGTAGGGGTAGTGATTTCTGCCCTGGTTTTTGCCTGGGATAATGCCAAAAGAATCCGCGCCCGGAAACATACCGATGAAAACGGTATTAAATATTACGAAATCTTCGGGCCGCTGTTCTTCGGTTCCGTTACGGCTTTTACCGATAAATTTGATCCTGTCAACGATCCCGGGCAGACCGTAATCGATTTCAAAGAAAGCCGGATTGTGGATATGAGCGCCATTGATGCCCTGGACAAATTATCAAAACGGTACGCCCAGCAAGGCAAAAAGCTGCATTTGAAACACCTCAGCGAAGACTGCCGGAAGATGCTCAAAAATGCCGAAGCCGTTATCGAAGTAAATATTCAGGAAGACCCGACGTACAAGGTGATGCCGGAGAAGTAGGATGCTGAAAGATGGGTATTGGAAGCAATCATATGACGCTGTAAAAATTCGTCAATAGGAGTGGACTTTAGTCCGCTTCATGATAAAAATCGGTGTCAATTTCCGAAATAGGGGTTAAAAAAATCTTTGATTTTTCTCTGATGTGATCTGAAATATTTTCCGGTTATCATCTGTTATTCTGTGACTTATGTGCTATAAAGATCTATGTGAATCCGCAAAATCCGTGAAGGAAATTTACCATTAACAATTCCCAATAACGCCGACAAGGACTGCAAAATAAATTTTACAGCCCTTGTCTTTTAGGTGATTAAAGTATTGACCATGAAATCGGGCACCAAAGCATAGTGCGACAACTTCATGCTGATCGAAGCCCTTCCGCTCGTTAACGTCCGCAGATCGGAAATATATCCGAAAGTGGAAGCTAAGGGAACTTCAGCGGTGAAAATCTTTCTTCCTGATTTTTCATCAATCGAAGTGATCATTCCCCTTCGTTTATTGAGATCCGCCGTTACAACGCCGGTATATTCCTCGATGGTCTGGATTTCCACCTGCATCACCGGTTCCATTAATTTCGGCTTGCAGGATGATCCGATGGCTCTGAAACCGTCTCTGGCAGCAACTTCAAAATCCTGGGCATGGGAATCGTTACTGTGTGCCGAACCGTCCAGCAGCACGACCTTCATGCTTTCCAGCGGATTACCGCCGATGGGTCCGTTTGCCATAGCTTCCCGGAATCCTTTTTCCACAGAAGGTATAAATTCACCCGGAACAGCTCCGCCTTTAATCTGATTGATAAATTCCAGGCCGGGTTTATTGTCTTCCCGTGGTCCGATTTCAAACATAATGTCGGCAAACTGCCCGCTTCCGCCATTCTGTTTGGAAAACTTTTCCCGGTGTTTTCTGGTTTCCGTTAAAATTTCCCGGTAAGAAACCTTCGGTTTTCCCTGGTTGATTTCAATCCCGTGATTCAGTCGGATTTTTTCCAGCGTCACTTCAAGATGCAACTCTCCGAGTCCGCTCAGCAGGGTTTCTCCGGTCTGCGGGTCTCTCTCGACCACCAAAGAAGGATCTTCTTCCTGAACTTTCGACAGCACAAGGCCGAACGATTTTTCATCGGCGTTCGTTTTCGGCTCGATGGAAACACGGATGACCGGAGCCGGAATTGTAATCGATTCAAGCAGCACGGCACGTTCGGGAGAAGACAGCGAATCTCCTGTTTTCGCATCTTTAATCCCTGTTAAGGCCACAATATCGCCGGCTTTTCCTCTTTCCACAGATAAAGTTTTGTCCGACTGCATCTGCAGAATCCTTGAAATCCGGAAGGCTTCACCGGTTCTTACATTCTGTACCGTATCGCCGGGCCGGATGCTTCCTGAATAAATCCTCAGCATTGCCAGTTTGCCCATGTGCTTATCAATGATTACTTTGAAAACCAATCCTGAAAAAGTTTCGTCCTCATTTCTTACCAGCTCAACGGTATCTCCCGTTCCTGCATCTTTTGCTTTTACAGCCGGCAGCCGGCCCGGAGCCGGAAGGTAAGTAACCACGGCATCCAGTAACGGCTGAACCCCTTTGTTTTTAAAAGCGGAACCGCACAGAACGGGAACCAGGGATCCTGACTGGCAGGTTCTTGCCACGGCCTGAGAAATCAGGTCTTCTGTAATTCCGGCTTCCATTTCCATGAATGCCTCAAAGAAAGCTTCGTCAGATTCGGCCAGGGTTTCCATTAATTTTAACCGGTATTCACCGGCCTCTGCCCGATAATGTTCCGGAATCTCCTTTTCCACAATTGTTTCCCCGTTTTCATCAACCCAGTAAAGAGCCTTTTGGGCAATCAGATCGATAACCCCTTCAAAACGGTCTTCTGAACCTATCGGAATTTGCAGAGCGAGAGGAACAGCATTCAGCTTGGTCCGGATCTCATTCAGTACGGCAAAGAAATCGGCACCGACCCGGTCCATTTTATTAATGAAGCAGATTTTGGAAATGCCGTGCTTTTCGGCCTGGAACCAGACGTTTTCCGTTTGCGGCTGTACTCCCGAAGAAGCGCAGAAAACAGCAACCACACTATCCAGTATCCGTAAAGAACGTTCTACTTCTACGGCAAAATCAATATGCCCCGGCGTATCGATGATATTGATGTTGAAAAGGCCGTTGCCCTTTTTCCACTGGGTAGAAATGGCTGCCGAAGAAATCGTAATCCCCCTGTTTTTCTCCTGAATGTCTTTATCCATCGTGGTATTCCCTTCGTCTACGTTTCCGATTTTATGAATCATTCCCGTATAATAAAGCAATCGTTCCGTTAAGGTTGTTTTTCCTGCATCGACGTGTGCTATAATCCCTATATTTCGTGTGTTGTATTTCATTTTTTTTGTTTTAAATGTTTGATTTTAAGGCTGCGGAGTTAACGGCCAGGCACAGGAATTCCCTGGTCTTATCTGAAGGTCAGCAAGAGTAAAATTCTGTTTGTTCCGTTAAATTTCAGGCAGCGTTAGTCGTATGTGCTGAAAGTAGGGTAGCAAAAAGACCTATCTGAACAGACAGGCCTTCGTTATATTTTTTTGTAAAGGTCGATCGTTATTCAGATAAATATTCAGTGCTACCAAAGTACACTGCTCTGATAGGGTTGTTTAAAGTGATTATATTTATCATTTTTGTTGACATTATTGATTGTTAACCGGTTGCGAAATTAGCAAAATTTTTAAAAAATCAAAAAAGAATTTTAATTTTTTTACAATGCCGGTATTGAAAATAAAAAACCGCCCTGTAAAACAGGACGGCAGAATATATTGATTGTCAGACTTATTCTTTAATAAACTTCAAAGTTTTCACCCCTTCGATTTCTATAAAATATGTTCCTCCGGAAAGTGCGGATACATTGATTTTCTCTTTGTCCAAAACCTGTCCTTTAGATAAAAGCCTGCCATTGGCATCGGTAATGCTATAAGCTTTTGAGCCTTTGATCGGAGCATGAAGTTCGATATAATCTTTGGCCGGATTCGGAGCGATGCTGCCTGAAACCGATTGTGTTTTTACCTCTTTGGTCGAAAGGGTAGAGCTGTACAGCTGGTTGATTTCTCCTGCAGTAAGTGCTCTGTTCCAGATCCCTACATCGTCTATATTGGCCGCGATGTATCCTCCGCTGATTGCTCTTCCGATGTAAATGGGTAAGGCAGCCTGAGCGGTTCCGGTGTAAGCATTGGTATTGGTGGCCACCAATACGCCGTTTCTGTAAAGATTCATGCTCTGGTTATTATATACTGCCACATAGTGATTCCATTGTCCGGTGGTATAAGTGGTGCCGGTGGCCCATGTCCAGGAAAATCCCTGTTTATTAGTCCCATAAACGATTTTAGAAGCATCCGACTGGATCAGCCAGATGAAATTGGAAGAAGCATTGGACCCGCTCATCATCGCTACCCCGTCTGAAGTGGATGTCCGGTTGATCCAGAAAGAAATAGAGTGGGCTCCGGATTGCGAAAAAGTGTACGATAGGGCACTGTTGGTAAGATAGCTGCTGCTGCCGTCAAAAGAATAGGCCGAATTGGCATTCCCATACCGGTCGGCCGTAAGGGTGGCCCCGTTTACCGTAAGGTTGTTATTGTTACCGCTTGAATCATTGGCATTTCCGCTGAATCCCCACCAGGCAACCAATCCTGAAGCAGGAACATAAGCCGGCGTTTGTGCCTGAGAAAACCCTGCGATTAGCGCACAGGCTAACAGATAAATTTTTTTCATAGATTTATTTATTTTAACAATTCAAATATATAAATAAAAAATAATAAAAATATACTGGTTGTGGTATTATTTATGAGATTTAAATAATTTTAATGTCTTTTATTTAGATAATAGGCAGATAAAGGTTTAATGTGTTTAATTGTTCATATTGTTGCGTTTGTCGTAAGAGAAATCTTTTGTAAATAAAGGGCTTTAATAAATGTCTTAAATATTCTTAAAAAAAAACAGGATAAAGGAGAAAATTCTATCTTTGGAGAGAATTGTAACCATTCGTTAAAAACTAATGATGAAAAAGCATGAACCCATTGATCTTTTTCAGGAAAGCTAAATGAATTTTAACTTGTAACATTTTGAAAACAGATATAGACATCCGCAGTCATTCCCATTTCTCTTTTGATCTGTGGCTTACCTTAATAAAATCTCACCCTGAATTCAAAGCAAAAAGAGTGGAGCTGTTCGCTTCGTTTTTTGAGGTAGACAAGCCGTTTGAAGAAGTAACGAAAGTTGTAAAATATTACGACGATCTCTGCAATACCATCAATGAAGTCATTGGCGGGAATGTAGATACTTTTGAAATTTACTTATTGATTTTAAATGCGCTTGGTGTAGATTTAAAGACGATCCGTAAAGATCAGCTGAACAAATTTTACCAGAAAAGCGAAGACTTATTCCTCGAATACAGACCCGTGGTAATTTTTGAAAACCTGCATCAGTTTTTTGATGAAATTAAAAATCAGGGAAAAACCATTAGTATCCTGAGCAATACAGGATTCATCAAAGGGAAAACCATGAGGAAGTTCCTGATTGGTGAAAATCTCGACCAATACATCGATTTTCACATCTATTCCGATGAGATCAACTGCTCCAAACCGGATCCGAAGATCTTTCAGGAAGTGAAAAACCTGATTAAGAACCCGGAACTGAACTTAAAGCAGATTCTCCACATCGGCGATAATCCGATAGCCGATTATAAAGGCGCGAAAGATTTCGGTTTCAATGCACACCTTCTTACCCACAAAATATAATTATGAACAAAAGATACAGCTTACACCACATTCATTCGGCGGATGAATTTACGTTTTCGCCCGAGGAATACAGCTTTTTCAAGTATGGCGATAAGGCGTACGCCGAAAAATTTGCGAAAGAACTGTTTGATGGATTTATTTCCGGACATGAACCTATTTTAGAAACCGATAAAGACATCGTGGTGCTGCCAAGTCCGTACATGGCGATTCCCACCGCTTCCAATTTCCTCTGCTTCTACTTTAAGAAGCATCTGGATTTCTATCTGTTCCGGAAAGGAAAACGATCCAGCATCCTCTCAAAAATCAACAGGAACCATACCTACACGACGGATTACGGGAATCTGAGTTTCGAAGACCGTAAAAATTTAATTGCCAACGATACTTATTACCTGGATAAAGATTTTCTTCGGGGAAAACTTTGTATTTTTATAGATGATATTAAAATTACCGGAAGCCACGAGTTTACCGTGAACAAAATTCTGGATGAATACAAGGTGGAAGCAGATTTTTTATTCATGTATTACGCGGAGCTGATGAATTTCGACCTGGATCCCAAAATTGAAAACTATTTCAATTACTATGCGGTGAAAAACGTGGAGCATGTCGCAGAAGTAATGGCAAAACCAGGCTTTCAGTTCAATACAAGAATCGTAAAATATATTTTAGGCCTGGATTCAGGTAATTTTGAGTATCTTACGTCTAAAGTAAAAAAAGAGCAGATGGATCATCTCCTGGAATTGGCCATCAGCAACAATTATCATTTAATTAAAGAATACGAAAACAACATAAACACTTTAACACAAACCGAATTATATTATGGCTATTAACTTACAGAAAGGACAGAGAGAAAATATAAATGCACCGAAATTTACCGTAGGTTTAGGATGGGATACCAATAATACGTCAACAGGAACAGCTTTTGACCTGGATGCCTCTCTATTTTTATTAGGAGAGAATAAAAAGCTTGTTTCCGATAACCACTTTATCTTTTACAACAACCTGGAATCTCCGGATAAAGCCGTGATCCACTCGGGAGACAACCTGACGGGAGACGGAAACGGAGATGATGAGCAGATTAAAATCGATTTAACTAAAATTGATCCTGCCGTAAAAGAAATTACGGTGGTAGTAACCATCCATGAAGCCGATGCCAGAAGACAGAACTTCGGACAGGTAAGAAACTCATTCATCAGAATCTTCAATACCGATACCAACGAAGAAATTTTAAAATATGAACTGGACGAAGACTTCTCTATTGAAACCGCAGTGGAATTCGGAAGAATCTACAACAGAAACGGGGAATGGAAGTTTGAAGCCGTAGGTTCCGGACAGCGGGAGGGGCTTGAAAAATTTGTATCAATCTATCAATAATTTACCATGGACAATCAGGAAAATCAACCCATAGATCCGCTTGGATCCATTGAGCCTTTAAAAACCTTCGAACCTACGCCGATGGCACCGCCGCCAAACATGGCAGCACCCAGTACGCCGCCGGCTCCTCTGGTAGACCGCGACGGAAACGTAAACCTTACGCAGCTGCAAGCGGAAGAGCGACGGAAATATGAAACCCTTGCGGATTCCATTGATGAAACCAATCCGGGATCGATTGTCAATTTCGGAGCCGATCTTCAGCGGACGCTGTCGAATCAGAGTGACAGCTTCCTGGGAAATGTAAGAAGATCCAATTCCGGGGAAGTGGGAGAGCTGATCAATAATCTATTGGTCGAGCTGAACTATGTGGATGTTGAAGAATTAAACCAGAATAAATTTAAAAGCTTCCTAAGCAAGCTGCCTTTCATGAAAGGGGTGATGACGCAGATCGAGAATTTATTTGCCAAATACGATAAGATCATCAACAATATTGATCAGATTGCCTATAAAGTAAATGCCGGAATCATTACTTCTACAAAAGATAATGCCGTTCTGCAGACAATTTTCGAAAGCAATGTCAATGCCATCAAGCAGATCGAGGAGCTGGTAATCATCGGAAACCTGAGAATGGAAAAGGCCGGAGCCGAATTGGCGCACATGGAAGCCAACCCGCAGGAATTCCAGGATTACCAGATTGCCGACAAAAGGGATTTCATCGCAAGACTAGACCGGAGGCTGGCCGACCTGAAAGTGGTCCGCCTCATCATGATGCAGTCGCTTCCGCAGATCAGGCTGGTGCAGAATAACAACGTTTCGATTGCCGAAAAAGCGCAGACGATCCTGACGACAACACTGCCGCTGTGGAAAAACCAGCTATCACTGGCTGTGGCCATGTACAGACAGCAGCAGAGCATCGAAATCCAGCAGAAGGTTTCAGCAACCACCGAAGATATTCTTAGGAAAAACGCTGAGCGTTTAGGTCAGAACTCTGTGAATGTAGCCAGGGCTAATGAGCAGACCATCGTTTCAGTAGATGTTTTGAGGGAAACAACGTCGAAACTGATCAACACGCTGAATGAAGTAAAACAGATCCAGAAGCAGGGTGCCGAAGGACGAAGAAAACTGGATCAGGATCTGATGACCCTGGAGCACGAACTGAAAGCCAACGTAAGAGGATAATCGCAGCAGCAAGGTGAATGAAGATGCCGTAAATATCATGTCCCAGAGCAAGAGAAGATTAACGAAACTTAAGCTTCTCGCGAATTTTTTTGAAAATGTCGATATTATTTCCATCTACATCAAGACGGATATTATCCACAATCTTTTTCAGGAAAACAAAGGGCTGGATTACAGCAAGCTTGAGCTTTTTCACCTGCAGTTTACCGACAGCCTGATCGAGCTTCTGACGAAGATCAAAAGGCAGAAGGAAAACGATATGCTGGCGGTGATCAACGAAATGGAGGTCAACAGCAGATACATCTCCGGATTCGAAGAAAAAAGGTCAGACGGTTTTGAAACCGACCGAAAAATGTACAGCGGTATTTTTTCAAGTCACCTGAAAAATCTCTACAGCGATCTTACGGAAGATAAATTCCGGCTCAACTGGGACCATGTGCTGTATTTTTACAAAAAATACGCTTCCGAGTTCTATAGGTCGAATGTTGATGAAGAGTTGCTGAAATCGGGCGCTTTTCCGGCTTATCAGTATCAGGAATATCAGATTGAAAGAAAATTGCTGGGACGGCTCAATATTCAGAACTTTAAAGTCCGGTTCGTTTGCGGTTACGTGATTTCGGGAAATGAGTATGAGCTCTTTAAGATTTTTCAGTCTGAAGATTATTTTATTTTTGATGTGGAAGGCCGGAAAATGTATCTGGCAGATCCCAAAAAACTGGAAAAGCTGGATACCACCCCGAATGAATCAAACCAGGGAACCATCATTCATCAGCTTAAAAGAAAAAACGAGCAGCTGGAAGAAACGATGAACGAAAGGAAAAAAATACTGCCGGAGCAGGTGGTGAACGTGCTGAAAGATTATATTAAAAATCTGGAAAATACCGACATCATGAGCAAAATGTTCGACATCAACGAAGAAACCAATATTCTCCGAGCGATGCTGAATTTGAATTTAAATAACAATTAAAAGCGGATTAAACTAACGCTTTGCAAAAACAAATTAACAAACTAAACATAAAAAGATGGCTATTAACCTACAAAAAGGTCAGAGAATAAACCTTACCAAAGAAAACGGAACCACGCTTTCACAAGCCTGTGTCGGGATCAACTGGGGAGCAATCGAGAAAAAAGGATTTTTCGGAGGCGTAACCAGAGAAGCAGTAGACCTGGACGGAAGCTGTATTTTATATGATTCTAACAAAAATGCCACCGAGATCATTTATTTCGGGAACCTGAAGTCTAAAAACGGTGCCGTAAGACACAGCGGAGATGACTTAACAGGAGATGTTAACGGAAACGACGGCCTGGACAACGAGGTCATCACCGTAGATTTCAGCAACCTGGATTTTAATGTAGAGCATGTGGCATTGGTTCTGAACAGCTACAAAGGCCAGGATTTCGGCACCATTCCTTTTGCATCCATCCGGATTTACGAAGGAACGCCTACCAATGTAAGAGAGGTCTTCGCGAAATATGATATTGCCAACGACGCTTCTTTCAAAGGGCATGTCGCCATGGTAATGGGCGTTTTCTACAAAAGAAACGGGGAATGGAAATTCAACGCGATCGGAGACCCGACCGCCGATAGAAAATTACAGGAAACCATTGAAACGGTAAAGCAGAAATATTTATAGGATAGACGGAAATCAATAGATGCGGGCCTTAGCCAAAATTTAAAATCTGTTGATCTTAATAACAATCAATTCATGGCAATATCTGTTTATATACAGCTATTGCTTTTATCATATAACAACATAGAGTAAAAAGTGGGACAAAATACTAGCATTTTGGATCTTCATCCCGGTCTGGTTTGGGGATTTGCGGTAACGGTCGTTATCATGTTGCTCCTCGATTTAGGGGTTTTCAACAAAAAGAGTCATGAGGTTTCTTCCAAAGAAGCCACGATCTGGTCAATTGTATGGATCTCGCTGTCCATGGTATTTTCCGGTGTGGTTTACTGGGTATACAACTCAGATTTGGGACCCGGAAGTCATGAAGTTGCTGTGGAGAAATTTACACAGTACCAGGCGGCCTACTGGATCGAAAAGGCGCTTTCGGTAGATAACCTGTTCGTTTTTATCCTGGTTTTCGGATTCTTTAAGGTTCCGAAATACCTTCATCATAAGGTGTTGTTCTGGGGGATTATCGGAGCATTGATCTTCAGAGCCGTTTTCATCTTTGCAGGCGTGGGATTGATTAATCTTACTTACCTGCCGGAAATGAATATTTTCGGGCATCCGGTAAAAATAAACATTGTGATGGCTTTATTCGGGATTTTCCTTGTTTATGCGGGAATTAAATCCTGGGGCGGCGGCGATGATGATGAGGATGAAGACTACAGCAACACGGCAGGGGCAAGGCTGATTAAAAGATTCTGGAAAGTTTCTGATAATTATGTCGGCGATAAATTCTTCACCGTTCAGAACGGGATGAAAATGGCCACACCGCTTTTGGTGGTGGTAGCCGTTATCGAATTTACCGATGTGCTTTTCGCAGTAGATTCCATTCCGGCGATCTTTGCCATCTCCAATGATCCGTTTATCCTGTATACGTCGAATATTTTCGCGATTTTAGGATTGCGATCCCTGTATTTCCTGTTGGCCAACTTTATCCATATGTTCAGCAAGCTGCCATATGGTCTGGCCGTGATCCTGACGTTCATCGGGGTAAAAATGCTGATTGCGCCGTGGATCCATATTCCATCTCCGGTATCTTTGGGAATCGTAGGAGGCGTATTGGCGATCTCTGTTATTCTTTCCCTGATCTTCCCTGATAAAAAGGAAGATGGAGAAAAAGAAAAACTTGAAGACTAATCATTTTAATTAATAAAACAAAAGGCTTTACATTGGGTAGAGCCTTTTTTTATTTTATTGGGATCCGCAAAGACGCAAGAAATAAGGAGAATGGTCACGCTTTAAGGCGCAAGGAATTTGACGACGTCAAATTTTCATACCGCTAATAGCAGTTTGACTAAAATTTACATTTATCAAAGATAAAATCTTCGCCCTTTCCAGGTAAAATATTAAAAACCTTTTGCGCCTTGGCGTTTTCCAACAACATTATGATTCAACGACTCTGTGTACCCTTATAAGTGAAACGGCTTTGTGACACTTATAACAGTTAGTATTAAAAGAACCTCCGTGCGCTTAGTGTTCAAAGAAGAGGTTTGAAATTGTTGCCATATTAAAAAAAGATAAGTAATTTCATAAGACTGGAGTTCACTATTGACTATTGACTATTCACCTTTAACGTCAATCATCAACTCTTACGGATCAATGGTCAATTTTACTTACATTTATACTTGACCATTCACTTGCGAATCAAAATTGACCTTTTACTTATTATACTTCAACAGTTTATTGATTTTCAGCCTGGTCTGCATCGAAACTTTGTAAGCATCCTGTCTCAGTTTCTGTAATTTTCCGACCGGTTGGAAGAAAATTTTACTCTCAAAGGGATTAAATGATAACATTTCATTTTCACACGCATACGGATCGAGAAGACTGCCGGCATTAATTTTTATTTCTCCGATTTTAACGAAAGGTGAGTTTTTCCATTCCACATTCAATTGGTTGATAGGCTGGTTTTTCAGATCATAACAAAGCTGGATCATGACATCAGCCGTAAAGTTTTCCGTGTTTAAATAGGTTTCAAGAGCATCTTTCACTTTCAGCTGTTTTCCGAAATTTTTAGGGACAGATTGGGGTTTCAGCTTAATTTTCATCATATAATCTCCCAGACGGTATACGCCTACCGAATGATATTCAAAAGAAAGAAAAAAATCATTCCGCTTTCTCCAGAGTTTGAAAAGGTTCTTTACAAATGACCCTGTGAATGTTGACGGAATTACCTTGATGATCTGCATCAGCAAAGAGAAGGAACTCCATTTCTTAATGAAAAACCGGTTTACCGAAGTAAATAATTTCAGAAACGTACTTACGGAATTAATGGGGAACAGTGGGAAATTTACCAAAGGGAAATTGGCCAGCAATATCCCGTTTTCATCTTTTACTTTTACGGCAAAGCCATAAGCAGGAATATCTTTTTTACCTCTAATGATCTTCGGGTGCGCATTCGAAAAACGTAGGGTAAGATCATATTTTTCTTTGTCGAAAAAAGGCTGCAATTTTTCGGGAATGTTATGTTCGATGATGAATTCTCCCTTTGCAACGGCATAGGTTTTTGCGTGGGCATTTCGGGTGGCATAATTGACATCACTCACGGAAGATGACTGCTCTACAAAATCAGCAATGCTTTTTTTGTTGATTTCAAGGAGTTCCTGTTCCTCATCAGTCAGCTTATCAAAATTCTTATTATATTTTAATGGACTTGGCATTTAGTTTTTAAGTCCAATTATAACGCCAACTTTCCGCAAACGTGTTAATACAGTGTTAAGCATATCTGAACTTTCCGGACGTGAAATTTATGGATTGATTATCAGAAGGTTGAAATATCTGTAAATAAAATCTAGAATGCTTCTTCAGGCTTATGCTAAAAGAAACTTGCCGCTTCCGGCTTCCTTCATCCCGTCTTAAAATCCTATCTTTGTAAAAAATTTAATTATGGGTGTAGCAGATATGTTATTCAAACGTAAAAAAGAACAGGCAGAAAAGAACCTGAAAGACGGTCAGGAATATATGGCGGAATACGGCAAAAGAGAAAGCGTTGTTGAATTGCCAAGCGGATTGCAGTATGAAATCATGACAGAAGGCGACGGGCCGAAACCGGGGCCGAGATCAACGGTAAAATGCCATTACCACGGAACCACCATTACCGGAAAAGTGTTTGACAGTTCGGTGAAAAGGGGAACACCTGCTTCATTTCCTTTAAATAAAGTCATCAAAGGCTGGACAGAAGCGCTTCAGCTCATGCCGGTAGGAAGCAAATGGAGATTGATTATTCCGCCGCATCTTGCATACGGAGACCAGCAGATCAGCAAGGAAATCGGGCCTAATTCTACTCTTGTTTTTGAAGTGGAATTGTTGGATATCAAATAAATTTTCCTTAAAAATAGCTTAAAAATTTACCCGGACTCCGGGTAAATTTTTTTATTTATGTATCTTAGTATCCGGCTTTATCAGAAGCATTTCCTGCAAGCATATAGATAACGATCCGTTCGTTTTTCCGTTCAGCTAAAGAAATACAATATGAAAAAACTATTTTACTTTTTACCCGTCCTGTGCCTGTTGGCATCCTGCGTTTCAAAGAAAAACCAGACCATCAAGCAGAATATCCTGACGCTTAGGGACAGCTATTGCAAAGCACCTTTTAAATACAACTACGGGAATAAACTGCCTTCCTATAATTCGGATTCCATTATTGCAGCCAATAAAGAGCTGAAGGGAATTTTCTCAGATCAAAGCATTCTTATCCTTAATGCCTTGGATAATCTGGATGAGGTGCATGAAATTATGGAACTCAAAAAAGACACTTCCTTACAGTCGCAGGTAAAAGTATTGCAGCTGAAAACAAAGATCAACAGCAAAATAACGATTGCTTTAACGGAACTGGACGCCGTGGCCGCTGAATTCGACTGCGAAGGGGAAAGAGTAGCGCAGATCGGAAATTATGTGGATAACCTGAATGATTCCAAAAACAACAGGCTTATTCTTTACTCTATTGTAGCGGGAGCTGCAGCATCGATTGCCGGCGGAATCGTGAAAAATGACACCTGGAGCAGTGCGATCGACATCGGTGGAGGAGCCTTGGGAGCCGGTTTTGGTCTGGCTACCCTTAACCCGAAAGGCAGAAAAGTGGAATTTATCCATCAGAGAAATCTGTTGCGGGATATCTGGAGGGAAAAGCTGGAATCCCCGAATTTCCCGCCGTTTATCTGGTACATGTACACGGAAAAAAGATTTTCAAACAAAGAAAACCAGTCGATTATTTCCAGCATGAAAGAACGCTGGCTGCACTATCAGTATGACGACGACCTCCAGAAGGCCAATCAGTCGGTGATTTTCAGCGATGGCGGTTTTTACCGCTCGCAGGATCTTCACAACCGTGCGGCGATGCTCAACCAGATGCAGTCGGCCACAAGAACCATCAACCAGAATATCAATTATCTGTTGCTGGATCTGGATAAATTGATTTTGTAATCCTGAAACTGTACATTTGTAGCAATTTGATATTTTTATGTCGGAATTAAAAAAGATAAGGGAGCTGAAGAATCTCACTCAGGAAGAATTGGCTGAAAAGTCAGGCCTTTCCGTACGGACCATCCAAAGAATCGAAGCCGGCATGCAGCCTAAAGGATATACTTTGAAGACACTCGCTCTGAGTCTGGATGTTCCTGAAAAGGACTTGTGGACTCCCGAAATTCCATTCCGACAGGAAACTGAAGCTGAAGCTGAAGAAATCCCGGAAAAAGAAAAATCTGTTAATTTTGCATTGGTTAAGCTTATCAATCTTTCATCCCTTCCTTTGGCGTGGTTTCCGGTGGCCAATATTCTTCCGCCTTTATTAATCATGCTTTTTACCAAAGATAAATCTGAGATCATAAAGCAGATTATTTCCCTTCAGATATTCATAGCCATCATTTCTCCTGTAATTTTTATGATGGTGGTACTTTTCAAACCGGGACATTCCGTTGTTTTAGTGATGATGATTCTTTTAGTACTGATAAATATATACATTATCCTGAGAAACGCTTATGAAATAGATCGAAAAGGAAAACTTTACTATAGATTGAATTTCAGTATTTTATAGACATGTCGTGCTATTTTCGGGTTTTTGTCGGGTTCTATTTTTGAGTGAGATTCAATAATTCCGAATCTTTGTCAAAAAATTAGACAATGGCCAACAGATTCTTCCCATACGTAATGATCTTATTATTTTTTTCGGCGAATATAGATGCGCAAATCGATAAAAGTTCAGACTTATTTTTAGAATTGAAAAAGCAGGACAGTGTGTTTTTCGAAAGAGGATTCAACAACTGTGATGCGGCATATCTGGAAAAGACGGTAGATAGCCATCTGAAATTTTATCATGATAAAGGTGGTTTTCAGGATAAGAAATTGTTTTTGGAAAGAACCAGGAAAAATATCTGTTCCGATCCTCTTAAGAAGCCGATTCGCAAAGTTGTTCCGGGCAGCCTTGAAGTTTTTCCTCTGTATAGCGATGGAAAATTGTATGGTGCAATACAGTCTGGTGAACACCAGTTTTACATCCGCGAACCCAATAAGAAAGATATCTTAGGCGGCAGGGCAAAATTCACAACGGTCTGGACAAAAAAAGAAGGGAACTGGATCATGAGTGATGTACTGAGTTATGATCACGGAGAGCCCAACCCTACCATAATGACAGATCCTGTCGAGCAGTTACTGAAAGACAATCATATTCCAACGTTAGGATTAGGGGTTATCGAAAATGGAAAATTAACCCAGGTAAAAGTTTACGGAACCCTTGACGGGAAAACCACAGCACCATACAACAGTCTTTTTAATGTAGCCTCTTTGACCAAGCCGGTAACCGCACTCACGGTTTTACGTCTGGTAAGCCTTGGAAAATGGAACCTTGACGAACCGCTGGACAAATACTGGATCGATCCCGATATTGCCAAAGATCCGAGGCATAAGAAATTGACAACCAGAATAATTTTGAGCCATCAGACCGGTTTTCCAAACTGGAGATGGCAGAAGCCGGACCATCGGCTAAGCTTCGAGTCTGATCCCGGATCGAAATACAGTTACTCCGGCGAAGGCTATGAATATCTGCGCAAGGCCATCGAAAATAAATTCCATAAAAACCTGGAAGAACTGGCAAAAGAAATGATTTTTCAGCCTGTAGGCATGCATGATACAAGCTATATCTGGAATGAGAAAAAAGATGCGGAAAGAATCGTTACCGGTTATGACAATGACGGCAGACCTTATCATATCGTGAAAAATAACCAACCCAGTGCTGCGGATGATCTTATGACTTCCGTAGAAGATTACAGCAAATTCCTGATCGCAGTGATGAACAACGATCTGCTGTCGAAGGAAGTATTTAAAGAAATGAAAACCATACAGGTTAAAACCAAAAAAGATAAATATTTCGGGCTGGGTTTTGAAATATATGATTTAGGAAACGGAGAAACAGCCCTCTCGCACGGTGGTGTGGATAAAGGGGTAAATACGCTGGTGGTCATGCTGCCGGAAACAAAGCAGGGGCTGGTAATTTTTACCAATGTAGATGAAGGATACAAAATATACGAACCGCTGATTAATCAGTACCTGGGCGAAGACGGAAAAAAACTGGTAAAAATCGAGACTGAATAATTTAATTGTAATAAAATTTGTTACATTAAAAAATTTCCTTACCTTTGCCCTGTTATTATCATGAACAATACAAGATTTGCCACGGCAGTACATATCATGACTTTGTTGGCGGAAAGTCCGCAGGATTGGCTCACCTCAGAATGGATGGCGGGGAGCATTAATATCAATCCTGTAATGGTCCGTAAAGAACTGGGTGTGCTGAGGGAAGCGGGATTAATTGTCAGCCGGCAGGGCAAAGAAGGAGGCACGCAGCTGGCCAGGAAGGCAGAAGAAATAAGTATTTCCGAAATTTATCTGGCGGTAAAAAATACCGAAGTGCTGGGCAAAAAAAACAACAATCCGAACCCGGCTTGTCCGGTCGGAAAAGAGATCAATGATCATTTGAAAACCCTGTTTTCCGAAACCGATCAGCTGGTGTTAAACTTTCTGGGTAATAAATCCTTAAAGGCCTTCTGTGCTCAGTTCAGATAAAATTTTTTAACTATAAATGTAACAAATATTATTACAATTAATTTAAAATAAAATAGTATGAAAAAAGTAGCCGTAATCGGAGCCACAGGATTTGTGGGAACTCATGTAGTAAATGAATTAACCAACAGAGGGTATGAAGTGGAAGCCATTGTAAGGGATGCCTCAAAAGTTCAACAGAATGAAAAGGTAACCGCAAAAAGCGTGGATGTAAACAACGTGGATGAACTGGCAGAGGCCTTGAAAGGAAATGACGCGGTAATCAATGCCTTCAATGCAGGATGGACCAACCCGAATCTGTATGATGATTTTCTAAACGGTTCGGTGAATATCGAAAAAGCAGTGGAAAAATCCGGCGTTAGGAGATTCATCACCGTAGGTGGGGCCGGAAGCCTATACATCGACGGAAATCAGCTGGTAGACGGTCCCGATTTTCCTGCGGAGATTAAGCCAGGGGCAACTGCCGCAAGAGATTATTTAAATAAAATCAAAGAAAATACAACGTTAGACTGGACGTTCTTCAGCCCGGCGATCGAAATGCATCAGGGAACCGCAGGCGTGAGAACCGGGAAATACAGAACGGCATTAGAGAACCCGGTATTTGACGAAAACGGAAGAAGCGTTTTATCTGTGGAAGATGTAGCCGTAGTATTAGCAGACGAACTGGAACAGAACAACCACATCCGTGAGCGTTTCACAGCAGCTTACTAATCTAATTCAAAAAAATTCAAGCACTGCAATAGTTTTAGTTGAAACAAAATAGGATGCCCAAAAAGCATCCTATTTTTTTATTATTTACTGCTTATCGCCAAAAGCCAAAAGCCAAAAGCAAGAAGCCATCAGCCATCTTACTACAGATTCATAAACAATCTCGGATTGACCGGCGTATTGTTTTTATGAACTTCATAATGAAGATGAGGTCCTGTAGAACGTCCGGAATTTCCGGATTTGGCAATGACCTGTCCTACTTTTACCTTATCGTTTACCTTCGCGACCAATTGGGATAAATGCCCGTAAAGCGTAGCCAGTCCGTTTCCGTGGGATACAATCACACAGTTTCCGTAACCGCCTTTCTGTCCCGAGAAAATTACGGTACCTGCGGCGGTCGCTATCACATCAGAGCCAAAGGCAACGGCGATGTCCAGTCCTTTATGAAACTGCATCTGGTCGGCTTCGGCAGGAGGGTTGTTTTTCTCAGCCGGCTTATCGGTATTGTTTGCAACCGCTTTTGAGGAAGCATTACCCGCTGGAGCAGGCGTTGAAGATGCTGCTTTCGGAGTCACCATCACTTTTACCTCTCTTTTATTGCCGTAGCTGTCCGTTACTTCGATGATTTTTTCCACCGGTTCCGCTTTTACTTGCGGAGCGGCAACGGCGGCAACTGTTGGTTTTGTAGTACCTGTTTTTACAGCAGCAAAAACGGTTTTAAAAGGAATCGGGTTTTTCCGTACCCCGAAGTTGGATGAAATATAACCTTCGGTCGGCATTCCCAGCGGAACCTGCAACAGCTTATTTTGAAGGTTCATCAGATACTGGCTGTACCGGTTGGCCTGTTTGGCCAGGTAAACGGAATTTGAAATGCTGTCTTTGCTGAGAATCGTTACCTTTTCGTTCGGCACATCTTTGGATTTCAGGAAAGAATTCAGCTCTGCTACGGTCTGATCCATCAAAGTGAGATCGTTCTTCATCTTTAGATAATCCACACTGTCTTTTTCAGTGTTTATCTTTACAAGGTTTACTTCATAATTTCTGTTATCCTTTTCAGAATACAGTTTGGCAATGAAAATCCCCTGGGCGAAAACTACTAGCAAAAGGCCTCCCAGAAGCACATTTACGTTCTTTTTACGGCTTAAAAATCTCTTCATTTTTCTTCTCTTAGTCAATTACAAAACAGTTTTAAGCCTGCAAATTTAATTAAAAATAAATTTTGCGGCATATTTTTAACAGAACTTTAGGCATATCGGTAATTAACGGCGGTTTAACCATTTAATTGTTCAGAAGTGTTAATTTAACATAAAATGGGTTTTATCATGTCCCTAAACATTTTTCTTCCATCTTTGTTTTAATATATTTGCAGTTCACATTTCTATTATGGCTAAAAAGAAAACCAATACAGAATCGAATCCTAAAAAAAGCAAAAATGACCTTCCGGTAGGGGTGGTCGGGAGCGGAAGTTTCGCTACGGCTATTGTAAAAATGCTAGTGGAAAACTGTAAAGTGGTACACTGGTGTGTAAGAAACGAGTATGTAAAAGGCGCCATTGAGCAGAGAGGCCATAATCCCACGTACCTTACGGCGGTAAATTTTAACCTTAAAAACTTGAAGCTGACAACAGATATCAATGAACTTGTTTCCGCCTGTGACGTTGTTGTGCTGGCGACCCCTTCCATTTATCTTTCGGATACGATGGAAAAAATGACGGTTGACTGTACAAATAAAATTTTCGTTTCCGCCATCAAAGGGATTATCCCGAAAGTGAATGACGTTGTAGCGCATTACCTCAGGGACGAATTCAAAATCGGTTTCCGCAACCAGGCGGTCATCGCAGGACCTTGCCATGCCGAAGAGGTGGCGATGGAAAGGCTTTCGTACCTTACGGTAGCTACGGTGGAAGAAGAGGTTTCTACGAAACTGGTGAATATTTTCAATTCGGATTTTATCAAAATGCATTCCAGCAAAGATCTTCTGGGGAATGAATACAGCGCCATCCTGAAAAATATCTTTGCCATTGGCGCGGGTATCGCCAGCGGTCTGGGATACGGAGACAACTTTACAGCGGTTTTCGTTTCCAATGCCATCCGTGAAATGGAAACTTTCCTGGAAGCCATTTATGAAGCGCCGAGGGATGTGAATGAGAGTGCCTATCTTGGGGATTTACTCGTAACGGCATACTCGCTTTTCTCAAGAAACCGGAACCTCGGAAACCTTATCGGGAAAGGATACACCGTAAAATCTGCGATCCAGTCGATGAACATGGTGGCGGAAGGGTATTACGCTGCAGATTCCATTTACAAAACCTCAAAGGAAAAAGGATTAAAACTTCCGATTGTCGATACTATTTACAGCATTCTCTACGAAGGCAAAAACGCTGAAAAACAATTCAAAAAACTGACACCGAAACTGGATTAAAAAATTAATATTTTCTGAATTAAAAATACCCGTTTATCTAACCCGATTTGTATTAACAACAAAAAATAGCAGCTTCTCAAAGCTCTAAAGGTGCGATTTAAACCAGCGTCGGATGTAATCCGACGTAAAATACCATACCAACACAGGTATTTCAATTTCGTAATATTTATCATTAAATTTAAATATCAGTCAATGATTAATCGTTTCAATAGTTAGTTATTGATAATTTCCATAGGAATTGATAGCATAATAAAAACTTAGTTTTTAACAGTAAAATGAGCTGTTAAATTTAACAAAGTCATCTTATTTGTTAAAACTTTTCCCGAAATTTGATGTAAAATTTAGTTTTTATGTCACAACTTATCAGCAGAACACCTAAACCCAAATACGATGTGGTTTTAATCGGAGGAGGCATCATGAGTGCCACTCTGGCCACTTTGCTTCACGAATTTGATCCGGATCTTGAAATTGCCATTTTCGAAAGATTGGGACGGTTTGCCAAGGAAAGCACCGCCGCCTGGAACAATGCAGGAACCGGTCACTCTGCGTTTTGTGAACTCAATTACACCCCTGAACAACCCGACGGTTCTATCGATATTTCCAAAGCGGAAAGCATTGCCGAGCAATTTGAGATTTCCAAGCAGTTCTGGTCCTACCTCGTTTCAAAAGAATACATCCGGAATCCCAAAGATTTTATCAATTCCTGTCCTCATATGAGTCTTGTTTTTGGGGAGAAAGATGCCGAATACCTGAAAAAAAGACACGATAAAATGTCTGAATCCGTTCTTTTTCAGGGAATGGAATTTACCACAGACCACGATAAGCTGAGGGAATGGATTCCTTTGGTCATGCACAAAAGAAACCAGTCTGAAATAATGGCGGCTACCAAAATGGATCTGGGAACGGATGTGAATTTCGGAACCCTTACCCGGAAAATGGGAAGGCATTTGCTGGAAGATTCCAATGTAGAAGTGTTTTTGTACCATGAAGTAAAAGACATCGATCCGAAGGAAGACGGCACCTGGGAAATGAAGGTAAAAGACAGGATCAACAACCATAAGCAGGAGGTGGAAGCAGACTTTGTGTTCATAGGAGCAGGAGGATATGCGCTGCCATTGCTGGACAGTTCGGATATCAGGGAAAGCGAAGGGTACGGAGGTTTTCCGGTTTCCGGACAGTGGTTGGTAAGCCACAATCAGGAGCTGGTGGAAAAACACCAGGCTAAAGTCTATACGCAGGCTACCGTAGGCGCTCCGCCGATGTCGGTTCCTCACCTTGACCTTAGGATCATCGATGGTGAAAAAGCGTTGCTTTTCGGACCGTTTGCCGGCTTTTCAACCAAATTTTTAAAAGAAGGGAGCTATCTGGATTTGCCGGAAAGTGTGAATGTCAAAAACATACGTTCGCTGTTCGGAGCGTGGTGGCACAATATTCCTTTGACGAAATACCTTATTCAGCAGGTGGCCATGAACAAGGCCCAGCGACTGCAGCATTTGAGGGAATTTATTAAAGATGCCAAAGAAGAGGACTGGGAACTGAAAGTGGCCGGCCAGCGGGTACAGGTCATCAAAAAAGATGAAAAGGACGGCGGTAAGCTGGAATTCGGGACTGAGGTTGTAGTCAACAAAAAAGGAACGATCGCCTCCCTGCTGGGCGCTTCTCCGGGCGCTTCGACTGCCGTTTATGCCATGCTGAATGTCCTTGAAAAATGTTTTCCTGAAAAGCTTCACGGCGAATGGAAAGAAAAGCTGCTGGAAATGGTACCCTCGTACGGACAAAAACTGGCAGGCAACCCTGAGCTGACGCAGAAAGTAAGAAACTACTCCAAAGAAAAATTAGAACTGGAATATTAAATCATAAATAATGAGTAATGGGCAATAAGTAATAATACACTATTGGAAAATTACCTATTACTCATTACTCATTGCTCATTACCCATTATTGATGTCTGAAACCATTGTAAAGCCTATTATCGTTAAAGAATTACTGGAATCCCTCCAGGCAAAAGTGGAAGAGGAGCAGCAGGTGATCGTGCATTGCTGTTTTCCTGCTTCGCCGTTTTTGGGCAACCTCATCCGGATCTGGCAATCCACCTACCTTTTCGATAACCAGTCGGAACACCGTAGCGAACTGATCCATGCGGAAAATATTACCATTTATCCCAACTGGACGCCGGTTCCTTTTATGCGGGATTTCTGGTTTACCCTTGTTTTTTCCGGCCTTCCGAAAGGGTGCAAAAGCTTCGACCTGAAAGAAGTGATTCCCGAAGAAGGCGGTTTTTTTGTAGAATCCATCAAAAGGAATTCCTCCGATATTTACCGGGTAAAAATTTCAGAATCTTACATTTAGATCAATAATTAACGTAAATTCGACTGTATTTAATTTATTTCAGTCGTTTATTTAAATAAAATGGTAGAGCTTAATTTGATGAGTTGGGATTTTAATAAGTAACAAATGATTAAATTGATACCTTTGATCGTAATGTTGACAAGAAAAACTTCCAGCATCCATCTTCCAGCCTGTTACTTCCAGTTCACGTTAAATATAACTAAATTAATCTCAACTAATCTATCTCATCTGCTATGAAAAAATACCTGTTTCCATTCCTATTGTTGCCTTCGTTATTTTTCTCACAGAAGATGGCGAAAGAAAAATCTGAAATAAAAAAGTTTCAGCAGGAGCTGGATGCCGAATACCGCAATCCCAAAGAAACTCCGTTGAGAGGCGATAATTTTACCCATTTCAAGGCCCATCCTTTCTTTCCTGTCGATATGAAATATAGGATCGCAGCACAATTTACAAAAACGGAAAATGCTGAACCCTTCGACCTGCCGACCTCTTCTGGGAAAACAAAAGCGTATAAAGAATACGGAAAAGCGAGCTTTACACTGGACGGGAAACCTTATACCCTGACTTTATACCAAAGCCTGGATCTGATCAAACAGCAGAAATACAGAAATTACCTGTTTCTTCCGTTCCGCGATGCCACCAACGGCAGGGAAACCTACGGCGGCGGAAAATACATGGACCTGACGATTCCCAAAGGAAATACCATCATTCTAGACTTCAACAAATCCTATCAGCCGTACTGTGCCTACAACGCATATGACTACAATTGTCCGGTAGTGCCTGAAGAAAACCGTTTGCCGGTGGAGATCAGGGCAGGGGTGATGTATGAAGATATCTATCATCATTAATTATGGTAAGATTGCAATTTTTTACCGAAAAAGATTTTCCGGTCGTGAATTACGAACTGGATGAAAATCAGCTGCAATACACCTCCTCAGCCCTAAATGCCCTTAAAAGAATAGCTGAACGCTGTACCGGATCCGAATTTCCGGTTACGATTTTTAACAATGGAGAACCCGGCGGATTTTTCACACTGGATTTCGGAGAAGATAAAATGGACCTTACCGATAACCGGAATTCGGTTTTATTACGTTCCTTATCTATTAATCCGGAAATGCAGGGTAAAGGGATTGGAAAAGCTGCTATGATCCGGTTGGATGATTTTGTCCGTGAAAATTTCAGAGACTGCCATGAAATCGTTCTTGCTGTTAATCAAAATAACATTTCTGCTTACGAACTTTATCTGAAAGTCGGTTATCGTTACGAAGGCAAAACCAGGATGGGCAGAAGCGGTCCGCAATATCTGATGTTCAAAAGCATCTAAACCAATAAGTGAATTTTGCTCCGCAAGTGAAGGTTTAATGGTGAATTACCAATATAGAATTGTTGGAAAACGCCAAGGCGCAGATCTTTTGAAATGCAGAACGTTTTAAGTCGCAAAGATTTTATCTCTGATAAAATTGAATACTGCTTATTTTAAAAAGATTAAAAATTTAAGCGTTCTTATTAGCGATATACAAATTTAACAGCGTCAAGTTCCTTGCGTCTTACAGCAGCATGATTATTAAGTCCTCTTGCGCCCTTGCGCATTCCAACAAACCATCAACCGCATCAATTAAAAATTGACAAGAGCAGCGGATTTACCCGAAGGAATTAACCGTTAACCATGCATCAGCGAAGCAAATTCACCCACGAAAATTTACTCTCTACCTTAAATGAATTGCCAAAAATAAAACTTTAAGAAATTTTAATCCCTATTTTTCGGGTTTGGCGTGAAACTTTCTGCTAAATTGGGGTAACATCAAATAATAAATATGGAAATCTCTCTTCACAATCAGGTGGCCATCATTACAGGAGCCTCCAGCGGAATCGGTTCAGGAATTGCAAAATCATTGGGTGCAGCCGGTGCCACAGTCGTTGTTAATCACTCTTCGGAACATTCGTTGGATGATGCCCAAGCGGTTTTAAAGGAAATCACGGATGCCGGCGGAAGCGGAATTACTTACCAGTGCGATGTTTCCAGCGAAGACGAAGTCATCAAAATGTTCAGTGAAGTCGTTTCACAATTCGGCACGGTCGATATTCTTGTAAACAATGCCGGCGTTCAGAAAGATGCAAAATTCACCGAAATGACCCTTGATCAGTGGAATACGGTGATCGGCATCAATCTTACCGGACAGTTTTTATGCGCCCGGGAAGCCATCAGGGAATTTCTTCGCCGCGGGATCGATACGTCACGTTCCGTAGCTTGTGGTAAAATTATTCACATCAGTTCGGTTCACGAAATCATCCCGTGGGCAGGACATGCCAATTATGCAGCCAGCAAGGGAGCCATCCGGATGCTGATGCAAACCTTGGCGCAGGAATATGGAGCCGATAAAATCCGCGTGAATTCCATTTGTCCGGGTGCCATCCAGACTCCGATCAATAAAGGGGCGTGGAGTACACCGGAAGCTTTAAATGCGCTGATGACCCTGGTTCCCTACAACAGAATCGGACAGCCGCAGGACATCGGAAATTTAGCCGTATTTCTGGCGAGCGACCTTTCAGACTATATCACCGGGGCCAGCATTTTCGTCGATGGCGGAATGACGACTTTCGAAAGTTTTTCAACAGGCGGATAGTTTAGGGCGCACATTTCCGGCTTTCACTACTCGCTTTTTTGTGCCTGGGCTTTTTCCGGGCTTACAAAAAGAGCTCAGACAGGCCGTTCAATCCGGGGCGCACATCAGCCGTACTACAAACATTTGTTTTTAAAATAAGATGAGATCAGAAACAGTGCTTAAGCTAAATAGTCATTTCATCGATTATCATTCATCGATTATCATTCATCAATTATCATTCATTACCTCTGACGCATGAAAGAAAAAGAAAGATTATCCGACGTTACCTGGAAAAAATGGGGACCTTACGTCAGCAACCGCGAATGGGGCACGGTACGGGAAGACTACAGCCCGGATGGCAAAGCCTGGACGTACACCAGCCACGATATCGCGGAAGCAAAAACCTACCGTTGGGGCGAAGAAGGCATCTGCGGGATCTGCGACGACTTCCAGAAACTGGTTTTCTCCGTCGGATTCTGGAATAAAAAAGATAAAATGGTGAAAGAACGCCTTTTCGGACTTGCCAATAAACAGGGTAACCACGGAGAAGATGTGAAGGAATATTTTTATTACCTGGATGGAACTCCTACACATTCCTATATGAAAATGCTGTATAAGTATCCCCAGAATGCCTTCCCATATGATGATCTGATCCGCACCAATGGCCGGCGTTCCCGGCAGGAACCGGAATATGAATTAATCGATACCGGAATTTTTGACCAAAATGAATACTTCGATATTTTTATCGAATATGCCAAAGAAAGCCAGAATGACATTCTGGTAAAACTGACGGTCGTTAATAAATCCGAAAAGGAAGCACCGCTGGTGATACTGCCCACGATATGGTTCCGGAATACCTGGAACTGGGGCTATAATGATTATAAGCCGCAGATGAATTCGGATGATGCACAAATTATAAAGATAAATCATAAAGACCTGGAAATTAAAAACCTGTACGCCAGGCAGTCTGAAAAAGTATTGTTTTGCGATAATGAAACCAATAATGAAAGGCTGTACCAATCTTCCAATACATCGAAATACACCAAAGACGGCATCAATGATTTTATAATCAGTGGCAATTCACAGGCAGTAAATCCCAAAGATTTCGGGACAAAAGCGGCATTTTTTATTGATGAAACTTTTAAAGCCAAAGAAACAAAAACCTTTGAATTCAGGCTGTCCGATAAAGATCTGAAGCAGCCTTTTGAAGATTTTAAGGATATTTTTAATACAAGACACCAGGAAGCCGATGAGTTTTATACCGACATCCAGTGCGGCATTAAAACCGATGATGAAAAACTGGTCCAGCGGCAGGCCTTTGCCGGTATGCTGTGGAATAAAATGTTCTATCATTATAACGTCGAAAAGTGGCTGAAAGGCGACCCCGGTGAAATCCCGCCGCCGAAGTCCCGTGAAAAAATCCGTAACTCCGAATGGAAACATCTTAACAATGAGCACATCATTTCAATGCCCGATAAGTGGGAATATCCCTGGTACGCAACCTGGGACCTCGCTTTTCACACCATCAGCTTTTCCCTGATCGATCCGGATTTTGCCAAGCACCAGCTTAAATTATTCCTTTTTGAATGGTATATGCATCCGAACGGGCAGCTTCCAGCCTATGAGTGGGATTTCAGCGATGTCAACCCGCCGGTTCATGCCTGGGCGGTTTTCAGGGTGTTTAAAATTGATGAATACCTGAAGCAGAAACCCGATCTTGAATTCCTGGAAAGTGCCTTCCAGAAACTATTGATGAATTTTACCTGGTGGGTGAATAAAAAGGATCACAATGGAAACAATATTTTCGAAGGCGGTTTTCTCGGGCTGGATAACATTGGGGTCTTCGACCGAAACGCACCGCTTCCGAACGGGGAGCACCTGGAACAGTCCGACGGAACGAGCTGGATGGCCATGTTTGCCCTGAATATGATGCGGATTGCTTTGGAGTTGGCTCTTTACAACAACATTTATGAAGAAATGGCGATGAAATTCTTCGAGCATTTCCTGGCGATTGCCAATTCGCTCGACAATATGGGCGATGAATGCTTCAGCCTTTGGGATGAAGAAGATGAATTCTTCTACGACGCCATTGCTTCAAACGACGGCAGCCATATGTATCTGAAACTACGGACCATTGTCGGCCTGATTCCGATGTTTGCCGTTGAGGTGATCGACGATGAGATGATCGAAAAGCTGCCTAACTTCAAGGATAGAATGAACTGGGTGCTGGAAAACAAGCCGGAGCTGGCAGCTTTGGTATCCCATTGGGAAGTAAAAGGTGATGAATCCAAACATTTATTATCTCTGCTGCGTGGCCACCGTTTGAAAAGGCTGCTGAGCAGAATGCTTGATCCGGATCAGTTTCTAAGCGACTTTGGCGTCCGTGCTTTATCTAAGGAATACGAAGAAAATCCTTACACCATGACGCTGAACGGTACGGATTACACCGTAAAATATACCCCTGCGGAAAGCGACAGCGGAATGTTCGGAGGCAACAGCAACTGGCGCGGACCGATCTGGTTTCCGATTAATTTTCTGATTATTGAAAGCCTTCAACGTTTTTTCTTTTATTACAGCCCGGATTTTCTGGTAGAGTTTCCTACCGGAAGCGGGAAATATGCCAATCTGGATGAAATTGCGGATGCTTTAAGCCACAGGCTTTCGAAATTATTTTTAATGGATGAAAACGGAAAGCGGCCTTTCAACGGTCAGTATCCGAGATTCCAGACCGACCCGGATTTTAAGGATTATATTCTGTTCTATGAATATTTCCATGGAGACAACGGCCGTGGTGTAGGCGCATCCCACCAGACGGGCTGGACCGGCCTGATTGCTAAAATCCTGATGCCGAGATTCTCCAAAAAGCAGATTGCCGAATCTGAAACCGAAATGCCGGAAGAATCCGGGACTGCAAAGAAATGAGAGATATATCTTAACGTGAACTCGAAGCTGAAATCAGGTTAAAAGGCTGGAAGAGGGAAGCTGGATGCTGGAAGTTCTCTTCGTCAATGTTATATAAAGGGTATTGATTATTAATAAAAACATTTGCCATTTTACCAAAGAGACTTTGTTTAAATTCTTAGTCAGAAACTCTTTACTTTTTATTTTGATGATCAACTGAATGGAATTGGATATGGTCGAAATCACGTTGTCTTATTCAAAAATCTGCTGGATGACTTCCAATGATGCGGGAATTTTAAATTCCGTAATATGGTAATGGTAATAGACGAGAACACTGTCTAAAAAGTCTTTTCGTAATCGCGAAGGAATCCTCATGCGGTAAGGATCTTCTGCAGTAAGAATGCTTTTCCACACCGCAGAAATTTCTGAGGTAAACATCTGATGCATGAGTTCAGAAGTAAATGTTCCGGTTTCAGGATCGAGATATTTGCTGTCATTGATCAGCGGAGCCACTCCCTGAATTTTCAGGATTTTAATCAAAAAAATGAGATGCGACTGGTAATTCCTGTTCTGAAGCTCATCAATAAATTCTTCCAGACAAAAGAAAATCGTTTGGTTTTTATTCTCATGCCTTAAATTCTGATTCAGGAAATCTGAAATAAAGAAGACGACGGTATTACACCGGATATCCGTGTAAATATCATTACTCTTCATCATCTCAAATTTTGAAATCGTCTGGATCCCGTTTCCTTTCAAGGGATTTAAAGAAAAACTGAGTTTGCTCAAAGGCAGAAGAAGGGCTTTTTTCTTATTTTTCTTGGTGTAAATCCCTTTTAAAAAATAAGACTGAAACCCGTCTTCTTCAGTAAAACAATGCAGTACCGCATCGTTTTCACCATATTTTATGTATGATAATAAAAATCCGCTCTGTGAATTCATTAATTTACCACAGCAATCTTGGCTGTTGCTTTATCGGTACCATCTTCGTTGGTCATCAGTAAAAAATAAACCCCTGAAGCAACACGCTGCCCCCGCTGATTGTTGAGATCCCATTCATAATATCCGCTTCTTGCTACAGCTGAATGCACGATATTTCCGGTAGCGTCAACAATTCGGAGGTTGGTGACTTCTGCAAGACCTCTAATGGTTACTTTACCTTTAAAATTAGAGTATACCACCGGATTAGGATAAACCATCACATTTCCGAAATTTGAAGTGACGTCCGAAACATCACCCTGATACGTCACGATACCATCATAGGAGGCAAAATAAACTTTCCCTGTTTTTCTGTCGACTTTTATATCGGTAATGGTATTGTTCGGCAACGGGGAATTTTCTTTGGTAAAATGCTTGATGGTCTGCTGGCCGTCTGAAGATAAATAATAGACGCCTCCGCCGTCAACTGAAACCCATTTGTGGTCACCGGCATCCACTTCGATCTGTAAAATCTGTCCATCCCGGAAAAGTTCTTCCCCCAATCCGTTCTGCTCGATGATAATCGGTTCTACTTTGGCGGTCGCAGGTGTTTTTACTGCATTCACTGCATCCGGCAGCACTCTCAGGCCTACATCGCCCCCGATCCACGCATCTCCGGATTTATCAATGGCTACGGAAAGGGTACCCCCCGAAGTCGGAGCAAAACCATTGTTCTGGGTTAATACATATTCTTTATCGTCAGAAGTATTAATGGTTTTTTTTGCATCATAAGCAATAAAATTGTTGGTTCTCGGGTTGGGCAGCCAAAGCAGCCCTTCATGGTACAACGGTTTTTGTGCAGCTCCGAAATTCTGAGCCGCATTTCTTATCAGGAAATTATCTGTTGCCCTGTCGTAAGCACCGATGGCCACATAACCACCGGAAGGCGGTCCGTCATTTGCAAAGGCAATCGATACAAACACATTATTTACATCATCAAATGCAAGTCCTACAGGTCTCATGGTATAAATATCTTCCGTACCCAGATTATATCTTTTTACAAGAGTAAAATCTTTGCTGGCGGCATCATATTTCATTTTGTATACCCCGCGGTTTCCATCAAATATATAATTGGTTAAAAATATTTCATTTGGGTTTACCGGATCGGCAATTACATCCAAAACATTGAATAGGTTAGCATTCGCCTTAAAATACGAGGGATGAATCCATTCAGCCCCGTTAAAATAGTAGAATCCCGGATTTTTCGTATTGACAACAGGGGTATTGAACCTGTTTTCCCTTGCTCCGGTGGAAACCAAAATCTGATTATCACCATAAACACTCAATTTATAAGCAAAATTTAGATATGGCCCGTCCGGCTTGAAAGAGTTGCCGCCTTCATTTTTAATGCCCGACATGATGGTTCCTCCGTACACACTGCTTCCAACCTTGGTGGCGGTATTGCATTCTTCTCCAAAAGTAACATTATTGTTGAATGTTCCGTTGGTATTGAAGGTATAAATCCTGCTGAGATCGGTAACAATGATATTGCCGGCCGTTACGACCACATCATGCACATTGCCGAAGGGCTGGGCAAGGGGAGTGGACGTTCCGCCATTGTATACATAAGCTGTAGTGGCAGACGAAAAGCTTAAAACCCCTTCCGAATCGATATGTCTGAATGAACCCGCCAGCTCTGTCGTCCATGTGGTATAAACAGGGAAATTGGTATTCATTTCATGGCTTTTTAAGCCGGTATTGGTAACGGAAAATATCTTATTTCCGAAAATAGTGGCTTCATTGCTTGCTTCATACACGCCTCCGGAAAGGAAGAATGCTGAATCTTTAAACTCCTTTTTCTTTAAGTCAAAAATAGAAACCCCATAGCCTACGGAAATCACGGCCAGATCTCCAGTAATGGAGATATGGTTAATCCTCTTGCTTCCATTATAGCCGGTTGCAATGGGAATATCCACAACATAGGTAACTCCATCCGGCGTTATAACGTCCATCGAACCATTCTGGTAGCCAACCAGTCCGATTTTAGTTTGTGGGTTATAATCAAAAGCTGAGATTTTAACTTCATGCAGGCCGTTGGCTTTGGAAAGCTTTGTAATTTCGCCTGAGGAAATGGTATAATAGAAAACCCCGTTTTCCGCTGCTGCGACTATTTTTCCATTATCTTCTTTCATGGCCAGGATATTATTGTAAGAGAATAAGTCGGCCCATTTCTTTGAAGAAATAGTCTGTGCATTTGCAACGTGCAGTGATGCCAAGATACCAAGAGAAATTAAAGAGAGTTTTTTCATGCTTATGCTATTATGCTGCTGTCTATTACCTGGTTGTTCCAGGAAATATGTTTTACATTTTTATCCGAATCAAAAAAGAAATCGAGCCTGCCCAGTAAAAGACCGGCCCATCCTACCTGATTGACGAGCACGTTTTTGCCTGCTCTGTTGGTAAAAGTCTGAGGCTCCGGTAAAAAAGTATGGGTGTGCCCTCCCAGAATAAGATCTATATTTTCTGTTTTGGCAGCCAGAATCTGATCATTGATTTTATTGGGTTCGTCTTCGTACTCGTAGCCGATGTGCGAAAGGCAGATCACAAGATCACATTTCTGGTCATTTTTCAGGAAACCGGAATAATGCTGTGCTACCTCCACAGGATCCGAATATACCGTTTCGCCATATTGTTTTTTACCTACCAAACCGTCCAGCTTGATGCCTACTCCGAAAATGCCTACTTTGATCCCGTTTTTATTAAATATCTTGTAGGGCAGAGTCTTGCCGTCCAGCACGGTATTTTTAAAATCATAGTTGGAGCAGATAAAAGGAAACTGCGCATTAGGCAGCACCTTTAGAAAACCGTTCAGTCCGTTGTCGAAATCGTGATTGCCCATGGTGGAAGCATCGTACTTCATCATGGACATTAGCTTAAATTCCAGTTCTCCTCCGAAAAAGTTGAAATACGGAGTTCCCTGAAAAATGTCTCCCGAATCCAAAAGTAAAAGATTCGGTTCCTGGCTTCTGATCTGCTGGATCAGGCTTGCCCTTCTGGCAAACCCTCCCTGGTTGGGATTTCTGGTATAGCTGGAGTCAAAGGATTCTATCCTGCTGTGCTGGTCGTTGGTATGAAGGATCGTCAGTTTATTGGCAGACTTCGGATCAGGGATCTTCAATTCTTCCGCCATTATCATATTCGGAGCCAAAGCCATTGCCAGGGTTCCTCCGCCTATTGCTTTTAAAAAACGTTTTCTATCCATTATTTCTTACCGGTAAAATTTAAACGAACATCCGTATGAGGCACTACTTCAGGATTTTTTTTGAAATAATCAATAAAAAGATCCCTTAATTTCAATCCTGTCGGGATCATTTCCCCTTTGGAGAAGAATTTCATATTGTCGCCGCCTAATGCCAGATAATCGGAGGTTGCGATGTAATAATCCTGATCGGGATTTACGGTTTTTCCGTCAACCAGCGTTTTGGTGAGCTGCCCGTTATTGGTTTCGATGTATAAATGGGAAACCGGATTATTCACCTGGCGTTCTGCATAGTAATTGAACAATCCCTGCAGATCCGTTCCTTTCATTTTTACAATAATAATTTCATTTTCAAAGGGCATTACCTCAAATACGCTTTTCAGTAAAATATCACCTCTGCCGATCGTGGTACGGATTCCGCCGATGTTGATGAGCGCGGCATCTACATTCCTCTGCAGGTTTTTTTTCGCCCACTCATTCGCTCCGTCGAAAGTGTAATCTGCCAAAAGGTTACCGAGATTGCTGTTGTCGCCCTGTTTGGTAAGGTCCACATTGGTGTGCGAGATCTTCTGGCTCATCTCCTTATCCAGCTTCTGCTTATAAGGGGCGATGGTTTTTACAAACTCCTCATCATTTTTTAGCTCATTATTAATAGAAATATTCTTCCGGATCTCCACTTTTCCGAGATGCATGGAAGAGGCCGGTGAAGCCGTCTTACAGCCGGAAAGTGCAGCCAGGGCAATTCCTAATAACAAGAATTTATTTTTCATATACAGCAAATTATCGTTACAGGTTATGCCGCCCGTTTTTTTCTGTGGCGGTTTTATCCTGTCTTTTAGTATGTGCAAATATAATTATATGTATAATAAAACATTAGTAATTATTAGAAATTCTTATCGTAAATTATTAAATTTGGCAAAAATAATTCTAACAGATGAGCATTTTAAAAGGAGTAGGTGTTGCATTGGTGACACCCTTTAATGAAGATTTATCCGTAGATTTTGACAGTCTTGCCAAATTATTAGACTACAACATCGAAAACGGAACCAATTATTTAGTGGTGCTGGGGACTACAGCCGAGGCGGCAACGCTTTCTGCAGAGGAGAAGAAACAGGTAATTGAGCATATCATTAAGGTTACTAATAAACGCGTTCCCCTGGTTTTGGGAATCGGCGGGAATAATACTCTGGAAGTAAAAAAACAGATTGAAGAGGCGGATCTGTCTGCTTTCGAAGCGGTATTATCCGTATCTCCTTATTACAATAAACCGAACCAGGAAGGATTGTACCAGCATTATAAAGCATTGGCTTCCACCGGTAAGAACATTATTATTTACAATGTTCCGTCGAGAACCGGGCAGAATGTTGAAGCGGAAACCACTTTACGTCTGGCCGAAGAATTCCCGAATTTATTCATGATCAAAGAAGCGGCTCCGAATATTCTTCAGTATTTTGATATTTTAAGAAAAAAACCGGAAGGCTTTAATCTGGTATCGGGCGATGACGAGTATACGCTTCCGGTTACACTGGCTGGAGGAAACGGTGTGATTTCCGTAATCGGACAGGCTTATCCGAAAGAGTTTTCGACGATGGTTCAGCTGGCTTTTGACGGAAAGGTGAAAGAAGCATACGAAATCCACAATAAGCTGGTAGAAATCACAAGGCTGATTTTTGCAGAAGGAAATCCTTGCGGAATCAAAGCGATTTTAGCGGAACAGGGAATTGTGAAAAATTATTTACGATTGCCATTGGTTCCTGCTTCTGAAAACCTTTATGCCAGGATAAAAGCCGAAATGGCAAACATTTAAAAATGAACAGTCAATTTGCATTAAAGTAAATTGTGAATTTTCCGGTAACTTTTAAAGTTCCAATAAACAGATTAAGGTGAAAGGTCAATGCTTTTCACCTTTTATTTTTAATAAACATCATTTGAAATTATGAAGCTGATAAAAGCTACAGAAAAAGACATTTCCTTAATCCGGGAACTGGCGAGAAGCTCCTGGGAACATGCGTATGCCGAAATACTTTCCGCTGAACAGATGGAGTATATGCTTTCCACCATGTATTCGGCGGAGGAGATTGCAGGCCAGTTGCAGCAACCCGGTTACCATTATTACCTGATTAAAGATGAAAGCAATGATTCTTATGACGGTTTTATCGGCTACGAGAATGGCTATGAAGAAAAAACGACGAAACTCCACCGGATTTACCTGATTTCCGAAAGCAAAGGGAAGGGAGCAGGAAAAAATGCTCTCGGATTTTTAAAAGAAAAAGCAGCCGAATATGGTGACAACAGGATTATCCTGAATGTAAATAAGCATAACCCGGCCAGGAATTTCTATGAATCACAGGGTTTCAATGTTTATGATGAAGGTGTTTTTGACATAGGAAACGGCTTTGTAATGGATGATTACCTGATGGAATTTCATCTTGAAAATCAGAGGAATTAAAAATTTTTAAAAATAATTTTATATTTCTATAAAAAGTGATTTATAAATTGTATATTTGCTGCAGAACCAAATCACGTATCACAATACATTCATATGCTTGGTGCTAAGCTGTTTTAGCTTTTTATCAGTATATTTTTTTCATCCTTAGTGTTTAAATTCCTGTATTATCCAATGCAGGAGTTTTTTTTGCCATATTTTCAGATGTTATACTGCTGATCTGAACTGTTTTAAATGGTTCACCTTTCAGCATTTTTAAGACAAAATACGTTTGGAAAGCAATATAGAATATACAAACGAAATCTTCTAAGCGGTATGGATATTATTGCAACCTTTTGATAATATAACATCAGTTCGAGTGTTTTTTGCAGCTCAGCGGAAAAAAATGCATCAAGAACATATAAGGCAAGACCTCTGGTTTGTAGTTCAGCCGCTTCCCGATACAATTTTTTCAAAATCTACCCGAGCGGCGACAGTTAAACATTAAAGGTATTCTCCGTTAATGGCTATTCTGTTTTTAAATCCGGAATTATTTAAGTCTGTTTTATATTAAATGATTGATATTTAAATGAATATCATCGAATTTACGTTAATTTATTATCGTTGACCGGAGATTTAATATTAAAAAACTAAACAAAAATAATTTTATCATAATAGTGTGAAAAAAAATGCATCAATTATTTTGCAGTTAAAATTATTGTATTATCTTTGTGATATAATATTCACATAATAGTGATAATTGGAACCGGAGATTTTATGAATATGTATATCATTTTTAAGTCTTCGGATCATAAACCGGAAGAATTTGTTTCGCTTGCGAAACTGCTTTATAAATCACAATGTTAGTTTAAACAAAATGGATTATATGAATTTCCAATTAGAAAGCGCAGAAGATCTTTAAACAAAACGGTACAATCATGAAAACTTAAAAAGTAACCGGAAGATAAAATATCGTTTCATTACCAACTTTCGGCGAAATATCAGTTAGTTTTTATAATAACAAGTTGGAACGTAATTCATTTTGTTTTTTTATTGATAAAGCTTAAACCAGTCACATTAAAATAAATATTTTCACACCCAATCACAAAATATTAAAGTAATTTCATCGAAGTAAAGTAATTTCTTCAAATAACAGTTTTATAAGGGGAACCGCATGGAGATTAGATCTTTGTGCGGTTTTTTTATGAGATTTTGCTCCATTTGTTTTTCCCTTTATAGTTTCTCAGGTAATAATTTTTAATGATCTGATTGTCCGGTTTGGTAAGTAAAGGATCGGTTTCCAGGATTTTTTCCACGGTATTCTTTGTTGTCCGGATTATTGCCGAATCATTCACCAGATCCAGTTTTTTAAAATCAACGATGCCGCTTTGCTGCGTTCCCAGAATATCTCCCGGACCGCGGAGCTGCATATCCACTTCAGAAATTTTAAAGCCGTCGGTACTTTCCACCATGGTCTTGATGCGGGTCCTGCTGTCTTTGGATAATTTATCGGAAGTCATCAGAATACAGTAGCTTTGCTCTGCGCCACGGCCCACCCGTCCCCGCAGCTGGTGAAGCTGTGAAAGGCCAAACCTTTCCGAACTTTCAATCACCATTACCGAAGCATTCGGAACATTCACGCCGACTTCGATTACCGTGGTTGCCACCATGATCTGGGCATTGCCGGAAGCAAAATACGTCATCGCAGCATCCTTTTCATCCGGTTTCATTTTCCCGTGAAGCATCGTCACATTATAGTTTGAAAAATTATCCATAATGTTTTCCATGCCTTCCATGAGGTTTCTGTAATCCAGGGTTTCGGATTCTTCAATCAGCGGATATACAAAATAGATCTGCCGCCCTTTCCGGATTTCTTCATGGCAGAAATCGTAGACATACGCCCGGTCTTTTTCCCTTCGGTGTGCGGTAATAATCGGTTTTCGTCCGACAGGAAGCTCATCGATCACCGAAACATCAAGGTCTGAGTAAAAGCTCATGGCCAGGGTTCGTGGAATAGGGGTGGCCGTCATGACCAGGATATGTGGCGGAATTTTATTTTTCGCCCAAAGTTTCGCCCGCTGGGCAACGCCGAAACGGTGCTGCTCATCAATGATCGCAAGTCCTAAATTTTTAAATTTGACTTTATCCTCCAAAATCGCATGGGTTCCTACCAGAATAGAAAGTTCCCCGGATTCCAGTTCGTTATGAATAACATTACGCTCGGATTTTTTGCTGGAACCCGTTAAAAGCCGGACACTGACTTCCGTGTTTTCCAGAAGTTCTTTGATGCCATTGTAATGTTGCTGGGCGAGAATTTCCGTCGGAGCCATGATGCAGCTCTGGAACCCATTGTCTTTAGCGATCAGCATGGTAAGAAGGGCAACCATGGTTTTTCCCGAACCTACATCGCCCTGCAACAGCCTGTTCATTTGTACCGGTCGCTTCATATCCATACGGATTTCCTTCAGTACTCTTTTCTGGGCACCGGTGAGTTCGAACGGAAGATGATTTTCATAAAAATCATTAAAATAATCTCCGATCACCGGAAACGGATTTCCCGGGGTATGGGTTTTATGATGTAGCTTCTTCAAGCCGAATCCCAGCTGGAAAAAGAAAGATTCTTCAAATTTCAGCCGGTAATTGGCTTTCTCAAAATGCTCCATGTCCTTTGGGAAATGGATGTTGAGATACGTATGCTGTCTCGATAAAAACTTAAAAGCTTTCATCAGATAATCCGGAAAATTCTCATAGATCAGATTCGGGATTTCCCGGCATATATTTTTTATAACTACCTGAAAGAACCTTTGATTCAGCCCCCGCTTGGTTAATTTTTCCGAACTTGGGTAAATAGGCCTGAGTCTTTTCTCGGTATCTTTTTTCTCCTCTATTTCAATCTCCGGATGCGGCATGGAAAACTGGTGGTTAAACACATTGATCTTCCCGAAGATATAAACCTCTTTATTTACAGGAAGCTGCTCTTTCAGCCATTTCGAGTACTGGAACCAGACTAGATCCATTGATCCGGTATCGTCATTGAATTTGGCCGAAAGCCTTTTTGTTTTTCCGGTCTGTATTTCCTGAATGTTGGTAATTCTTCCTTTCAGCTGCACATCGGTTGTCAGATCGCTTAGCTCAGCAATTTTATGCACCTTGCTCTTATCCAGGTAGCGGATGGGGAAAAAGTTCAGAAGATCTTCCACCGTGGAGATTCCCAGCACACTTTTGATGAGCTTGGCTTTTTCGGGACCGATCCCTTTCACGTATTCTATGGAAGTTTCTAACGTCATTTTTAAAGAGCCACGAATTTCGGGAAAAATTAGAAATTAAAAAAGACTTTCGGGTCTGAAAGTCTTATGAGGTTAATCTTTTATTTTAGATTTAAATTTCTTCTGGTAATCTTCCCACTGCTCCCGGGAACGGATTTTTTTAAAAAGGTCTTTGCAGATAAATTCAAGATAGGGCTCCAGTTCTTTGGCTGAAAGCTCACCCTGCAGAATGGTGATCGGATTGCCTTTTTCATCCAGGAATACCGTGCTCGGAACGGCTCCCACATTCATATACTGGGTAAATTCATGCAAAGAGTTTCGGCCTTTTTTGTGTTCCTTGTTGTCATTGGAAAACTTCCTGCCAAAAATCTCAATCGTTTTCTTTTCTTCCGCATTAAATTTTACAGAATAATAATTTTCATTTAAAATATCGGCAATTACCTGATGGCCATAGGTTTTTTTATCCATGATCTTGCAGGGGCCACACCAGTCGGCATAGAAATCGATCAGTATCTTTTTGGGATTTTCTTTCTGTGCTTTCAGGGCTTCTTCAATCGTCATCCACTTTACCTGTGCAAAACTGAGTGTCATTAAAAACAGGAAAAGTATGCTTATCACTTTCTTCATGATTTGGTATATTAAGTAAAAGTAAGCATTTACAGGATGCTATTTCACATCCTGCATCAATTTTTTTACAAGAGGAGAAATCATAATTAATACAACTCCGGCGATCACGGCATATAATCCCAGTTGCTTGTATCCATCGGTATAGGTGATCAGCGCATCATAATTGGTAGAACCTTCTTTTGCCGTAGCAAGGCCTGCGCCGATGATCCCCGCCACATACTGCCCATAAGCGGAAGCCAGGAACCACATGCCCATCATCATTCCCTGAAGATTTTTGGTAGAGAGTTTCGTCATGATCGATAGCCCGATAGGAGAGAGGCAGAGCTCACCTAAAGTAATGACCAGCAATGCAATGGTGAAAAAGTTAAGCGAAGTGATCCCCTGCAGGTTGGCAAAAAATTTAGTCGCAAATAAAATATAGTATCCCAGGCCAAGGAATATAAATCCTAATCCGAATTTGATAATGGTATTCGGCTCGATTTTTCTTTTATTCATCCAGATCCACAAAAGACCAATCAGCGGTGCAAGAAAAATAATGAAAAATGCACCTCCGGAATTGTTGACCCCATTCGGATCCAGGCCTAATAAATCCTTATTTAAATTTTTAGCCGCGAAAATGCTGAGAGAACCGCCGCTCTGCTCGTAAATTCCCCAGAATAAAATCGAGAACAGAATGAATACCAGCGCTGCCCATAGCTTCTTACGTTCTGCAGGAGTTACTTTGGACATTTCATAGAATAAATAGATCAGCGTCAAAGGTCCGACGGTCCACATAAAATAGTCGGTATATTCCGTTTTGGCTACCATGACCATGATGATCGGCACAAAAACCAGTGATAATATATAAACACCGTATTCAAGCCATTTCGGAATAGGAGCCGATTTCGCTTCATGTTCAGGATGTCCAGGCTGAAGCCCGATCGGACCCAGCATTTTTTGAGTAAACACGAAATTGATTAAGCTTACCACCATGACAATGGCAGCCAAACCAAAAGCAACATTCCAACGTAAAGCTTCAGGAATCAGATGATCCAAAATTTCCCCTTTTCCGATGGCAATGCAGAGATATCCTCCAAGAAGAGCCCCAAGATTAATCCCGGCATAGAAAAGCGAAAACCCCGCATCCGCCCTTGAGTCGTTCGGTTTATAAAGCTGGCCCACCATTGAGGAGATATTCGGTTTGAAGAAACCGGTACCCACGACGGTAAAAGCAATGCCTAAGAAGAAAAATTTGTGGGGATCTGTCGCTAAAATAGCACTTCCGACAATCATGAGAAGTCCGCCCCAGAACAGGGATTTCCTGAAGCCTAAAATTTTATCGGCAAATAACCCCCCGATAAAAGTAAAAGCATACACAAAAGCCTGGGTAGCCCCGTATTGCAGATTGGCTTCTTTTTCATGGAAATTAAGCTGGGAAATCATAAAGAAAACCAGCATTCCTCTCATTCCGTAGAAACAGAAACGTTCCCACATTTCAGAAAAGAAAAGGCTCCAGATCTGTCTTGGATATTTGCCTTTAAAATTCTGTATTTCGTCTAAAGTTAAATTCATAGTTGTATGATGGAATTTTTAATCAAAGGTTGGGTTGGTCATCCTGATCCAGTTCAAAACGGATGCGGTCCTGGTCGATGAGCTGTTTTAATTCTTCTTCCTTCGGAAGATAGAGAAGGTATTTGCTGGCAAAAAGGTTATTCTTGTCATTGAGAACGGAATATTTTACAATCGTTTCATCCTTTTCAGAGCACAATAAAATGCCGATGGTAGGATTATCTCCTTCGCCGCGCTTGAGATCATCGTACATTCTTACATACATATCGATCTGCCCGATATCCTGATGGGAAAGTTCACCGGTTTTCAGGTCGATGATAACGAAGCATTTTAAAATATAATTGTAAAATACAAGATCAATATAGAAATCGGAAGTATCGGTGGCAATATGCTGCTGCCTGGCTACGAAAGCAAAACCTTTCCCAAATTCCAGTAAGAATTTCTGAAGGTGATCGATAATGGCCGTTTCAAGATCTTTTTCGGAAATCTTTTCATCCGGCTTTAATCCCAGGAATTCAAAAATATAGGGGTCTTTAAGTACGTTATGAATCGTTTCAGTCGTGTTTGTCGTATGTTCCAGCACTCGTTCATATGCCAGAGCGTTGATCTGACGTTTTAGATCTCTTGAGTTCCAGTTATTCTGAATGGATTCCTGAATATAATAATTTATTTTATCCTGATTACTAAGTCTTATTAACAGTCTGTAGTGGGTCCAGCTCAATTCGTGACGCAATGCGTCACCTATTGGAAATGTCTGATAAAAAGATCTCATGTTTCTTAAATTACTTTCATCAAACCCTTTTCCAAATTCAAGCGTTAACCTTTTAGAAAGATTTTTCAGGGTATATTTTCCGTATTCCGCACGTTCTTTTCCTTTCTGCTCATCCTCCACAATCAGTTTGCCGATCTGCCAATAGGTAAGCAGCAGGGTAGAATTGGCCACACGGAACATCTTTTCGCGCGACTGTATAATAATTTCTTTTACCGACTGAAATAAAGAATCCTCAGAAATTTCCATCATACGAAAATAAAAAAAACCTCTGACTTGGCAGAGGTTTACAATATATTTTATTTTTAAAACAGATTAGTTTACACCGTGCATCATCTTCTTCAGAATCGGAGAGATTAAAGCAAGGATTACCGCTGCAATTCCACACAGCACAACAAATACCATGAAAAATTCAAATAAGTTATGGATCTCAAATCCTACGAAAGTCGGGTTTTCCAAAGGCAATTGTGCTTTTTCAAAAGCGGCTACCTGTTCAGGATTCAAAGTTACTTTTTTGTCCAGAACATCCTGAAGGTTTACGCCGATTTCCTGGGCTTTGGAAAATTTATCTCCTGTAGCCGGAATCAATGCTCCCAATGAACCCGCCAAAGCATATCCGGCAGCATTGGAAATGAAGAATACTCCATAAAGCAATGAAGCGAATCTTTTTGGAGCCAGCTTACCAACTAATGATAATCCGATCGGCGAAAGACAAAGTTCACCACAAGTCTGGATGAAGTATAATAACATCAACCATTTGATGGCCAATAAGCCTGAGTTTCCAAGATCTTTTACGTTATGGGCAATGATAAAGTAACTTAAAGCGATCAGTGCAAGACCCATGGCCTGTTTCATCGGAGAAACCGGTTCTTTTCCTTTGGCTCTCAGTTTATCCCAAAGCAAACTGAAAGGAACGGCCAAGGCAACAACGAAGATCCCGTTAAAGATCTGTACCATGGAAGGCGGCATATTCCATCCTAAAATATTTCTGTCGGTTTGGTTATCTGCAATAAAGGTCAGTGAAGAACCTGCCTGCTCAAAAGCGGCCCAGAAGAAAATAATAAAAAAGGATACGATATAGATTACCCAGATTCTCTGTCTTTCAATTTTATTTTCAGCAGAGCTCATGATCAGAAATGCTAGGGAAATACCGGCAGCATAAATGAAAGGATAAATAATTCCTTTGATCAGCTGTCCCATTTCTACTGCTTTAAATCCGAATTCTCCAACAAGAAGGTATCGGAAAACAAAGAATAAAATAACAAACAGGACGCCTGTAATACCTAAGGCTGCTCCTGAGAACTTAGCCGTTTGAGTCTCTCCTTCTTCAAAATCTGCACTGGTATTGTTTTTCGGTAGCCCACCGATCGGTCTTCCTTCCGGGGTTACGACATATTTGTTTTTAAGAATAAAGAACGTAATGGTACCGATTACCATGGCAATGGAAGCGGCTAGGAATCCCCATTTGAAAGCAAAGATATCTCTTACACCGGTGGTCGCATCTTTCACGTCTCCTACATAAGGACAAATAAACTGGCCCAGGAATGCCCCGATGTTGATCCCCATATAGAAGATGGTAAATGCAGAATCCAGTTTGGATTTTTCCTGCTTCGGATAAAGGCTTCCCACCATCGATGAAATGTTCGGTTTGAAAAATCCGTTACCGAAAATGATAATGAATAGAGCCAGCCACATAAAAGTTTTTGCGCTGTCTATACTTCCGGAAAATGTTGAAGCACTGATGAAAAGCAAAAACTGCCCGATGGCCATTAAAGATCCTCCAATCAGGATGGCATTCCGGTTACCGATGTATTTGTCGGCAATAAACCCACCCAAAAGCGGGGTAAGATAACACAAAGCTAAAAATCCGCCGTAGATGATTGCTGCATCCGCTTCTTTTATCAATAGGGAATTTACCATAAAGAGCGTCAGAAGGGCTCTCATCCCGTAAAAATTGAAACGCTCCCACATTTCGGTTCCGAAAAGAACCCATAATCCTTTTGGATGTTTGGAACCTTTATTCTCCACAAATTCATCCTGTTTCGGACTTAATGCATCAATATTATCCATTTTCTATTGTTAATTTTTGTTAAGACTGACAAATATAGTTTTTTTTGTGTTTTCGGCAAGGTTTTAATTTTATAATTCAATAAAAAAGCTGCAGGGTGTTTATGCAGCTTGATTTGTTATTTAGAATGGTGATTAATGCCCTTTTTCTTTCATAATTCGATTGAGTCTTTTCAGCATGGAAAGTCCCAGAAGGGTAGCAAAGATCAACAGAGCGAAATTCACCAGGAAATAGTTCATTTTATTGTCATAGCTGTACCAGGTGCTCGCCAGGATTCCCGAGAGTTTGTTCCCGACTGAGTTGGCCAGGAAGAATCCACCCATCATCAGAGCGGTAATTCTCGCAGGAGAAAGTTTAGAAACAAAAGACAACCCCATCGGCGAAAGGCACAGTTCCCCGATGGTAATGACACCGTAACCTGCGACCAGCCACCACGGCGAAACTTTCACCGCACCATTATCTCCGGCCCAGACGGCCAGTACCATGACCAGACAGGACAATGCAGAAATAAAAAGTCCGAGAACAATTTTCGTCGGTGTAAGAGGTTCTTTTCCTTTTCTTCTCAACAGTGCCCAGAAACCGACAATCACCGGTGTTAAGGCGATTACCCAAAACGGATTGATCGACTGGAACAATTCGGTGTTATATAAATAAACTTTCTTAGCAGGATTATTTTCCAGTTCGGCCCGTTGTTCAGGATCAATATTTTTAAAATACACATCTTTTCCCTGTACTTTAATGGCTTTTCCGTCTTTGTCTTTTTTGGATTGGAATTGTTCGTCATAAACCGGGACTTCCTTGTCTTCATAACTCTTTCCGTCTACCATATAAATGCTCTCCAACGGTTTTTCCATGGAGGCCGGAACGCTCCGGTCGGTGTAATAATTCGCCCATCGCGTTAAGGCGGTTCCGTTCTGCTTAAACACCGCCCAGAAAAACATGCTGATCATGAAAACCGATAATAGTGCCCCGATGGATGATTTTTCCTCCGGCTTCGCTTTGAAATACAAGGAAGCGTAAAAATAAATCACCGGAATACAGGCAAAGATAAAGGCATCGGTACTGTCGCTGCCGAAAATGTTTCCGGGAATGACCCAGCCGATAACCCCTGCAATAATGGCCGGTACGAAAACTTTAAGCATAATTTCGGAAAGTTTGGTATCGCCTTCCTGTACAGGTTTCATCGTTGCCGCGTGGATATAATGTTTTCTGCCGATGGTAAAAATAACAAGGCCTACCAGCATCCCGACCCCGGCGGTAATAAACGCTTCCCCCCAGCCGAATTTATTCCGCATAAAGGCTGCGATGATATTGCAGATAAAGGCCCCTATATTGATTCCCATGTAGAAAATATTATACCCGGAATCTTTATTGGCCTTGTAAGGCTCTTCGGAATATAAATTTCCCAGTAAAGTAGAAATGGTAGGCTTGAAAAATCCGTTTCCGATAATAATCAGAGCCAGTGAAGAATAAAATAACGTCAGGTCTTTAAATACCCCCATCCCGATGTATCCGGCAGCCATCAGAACGCCGCCGATGTAGATGGATTTAATATAGCCTAAAACACGGTCGGCCAGGAATCCGCCGATGAAGGGCGTCAGGTAAGTCAGTGCAATATAAGTCCCGAAAATATCGTCCGCCGTTTTATCAGGAAGCCCCAGACCGCCTTTAATACCGGCCGGTTCGATGACGTACAATACAAAAATTCCGAGAATCAGATAATAGCCGAAACGCTCCCACATTTCCGTAAAGAAGAGGAAAGGCAATCCTTTAGGATGTTTAGTCTTCATAGGTTCAAATTTCAAATTTCACAAATATAGAATTTTAAAAAGAATAATGGGATTTTATTAACTTTGAATAAAAGATGAAAAATGGAAATTACAATTAATGAATTAAAAGCAAATCTTGAGTCATTACCAGAAAGCTTTTACAGTGAAGTAAATGATTTTATAGATTTTCTGAAAGATAAATATCGTAGGGCAAATTCAAATGAAATTCCTGAGTGGCAAAAAGAAGAAGTAATAAGAAGAACAGAATATGCCAGGAATAATGCTCAGAGTTTTGTTTCTGAATCTGAAATGAATGATTATTTAAAAGATCTGGAAAATGAAGGCTGAATTAATTTATAGCCATTTTGTAAAAAGCGATTTACAAGAAATACATGAATGGTAAAAAAAAATTGATAAAAGGCTGTGGAATAAATTTAAGGAAGAATTTCAATCAAAAATTAATTTTATTAAAGAAAATCCTTTGACTTTAAAAATTAAATATGACTGTCAAAGAGTCTTGTTTCTGAAGAAGTTTCTTTACGGAATTCATTTTACCTATAATTAAAACATAAACCCGGATTTCTATTTGAAATCCGGGTTTTGTTTATCGTTAAATTTATCTGAAATTATAAATTCTCCAGAATAAAATCCGTCATTTTCTGATACAGCTGCGGTCTGGTCTGGCCGCCGTAAATGCCATGGTTTTTATCCGGATAAGCCATAAAATCAAACTGCTTCTTATTTTGGATCAGGGCTTCGGAGAATTCCATGGAATTCTGGAAATGCACATTGTCATCCGCCGTTCCGTGGATCAGCAGAAATTTGCCTTTCAATAAGTTGGCGTATTCGGTAGGTGAGTTTTTATCGTATCCGTCCGGGTTTTCCTGTGGCGTTCTCATGAATCTTTCCGTATACACCGAGTCATAATATCTCCAGTTGGTTACCGGTGCTACCGCGATTCCCATTTTGAAGACATCGGCTCCTTTGGTCATGGCAAGGCTCGTCATGTATCCTCCGAAGCTCCATCCGAACATTCCGATCCTGGTTTTATCGATATAAGACTGGTTCCCGAACCATTTGGCAGCGGTAATCTGATCCTCGATTTCATATTTTCCAAGATCCATGTAAGTTACTTTCTTGAACTTGGCACCTTTATATCCCGTTCCACGACCGTCTACACACGCTACAACATAACCTTTCTGGGCCAGCATTTCAAACCAGATCCCGTTTCCGTTGTCCCACGAATTGGAAACCTGCTGGGAACCCGGCCCTGAATACTGGAACATGAACAGCGGATATTTTTTATTTTTATCAAAATTCTTAGGCTTGATGATCCATGCATTCATCTGATCTCCGACAGCGTTCGGAATGGTGATGAACTCTTTTTCCACAAAGCTGTCGGCTTTCAGTTTCTGAAGCTGGGATTCATTGTTCTGAAGTTCTTTGACCATTTTTCCGTTTCCGTCTTTCAGTACGAAAGTGTAAGGCTTAGCCGCGGTGGAAGAAGTTTCGATGAAGTAATTGTAGTTTTTACTGAAATTGGCAGAGTTGTTTCCTTCCGCATTGGAGATCAGCTGGGATTTTCCGTTTTCAATATTTACTTTGGAAACTACTTTGTTGATGCTTCCTTTCTCTGTGGTCTGCACATAAATTTCCTTTGATTTCGGGTTATAGCCGTAATAATCGGTTACTTCCCAATTGCCTTTCGTTACCTGCTTTTTCAGTTTGCCGTCTTTGTCATACCAGTACAAATGGCGGTTGCCGTCTCTTTCGGAAGCCCAAAGGAAAGAATCATCTTCCAGGAATTCCAGCGTAGGACTATCGGTATCGATCCATTTCTCATCGGTTTCAGTAAATAATTTCTGTACCGCTCCGGTTTTGGTATTTACTTTCAATACATCCGAAGCATTCTGAATCCTTTCCGAAGTAATCAGAACGATTTCATCCGCTTTGGCGGTTTGGAAGACATTGGCGATATAATATTTTTTAAATGACTGAAGGTTCAGAGGCATGATTTTTCCGCTGTCCAGACGGTATAATTGTGCGGAAACCACAGAATTGTTTTCTCCCGCTTTAGGATATTTGTAACGCATTTCCGTAGGGTAAAGCGTCTTACCGTAGATCGGAATATAAATTTCCGGAACCTGGCTTTCGTCTGATTTCACAAAAACAAGCGCGTCCGAATTTTTGGTCCATTCATACTGTCTGGCGTGCCCGAATTCCTCTTCATATACCCAATCTGCCAATCCGTTAAGAATGGAATTCTTCTTCCCGTCCGTGGTAATCTGGGTAATTTTTCCGGTATTCAGATCTTGATAGAACAGGTTGTTGTCTGCAATAAAAGCAACTTTGGTAGCATCCGGGGAAAACCTCGGCTCCTGTACGGTATTCCCGTTATTCAGGCTGATTACTTTTCCGGACTTTAGATCCTTTACTTCAAATTTACCTAGAAATGAATGCCTGTAGATCGGCTGGCTTTCTTTCAGCAGAAGGATTTTGGATTCATCGTCTGAAAATTCATAGCTTTCAAACTGTCCGTCTACGATATTTCCTTCTTTCTGTGAAGTCTTGTAGGAATATTTGGCGATGCCGCCCTGTTCGATCACCAGGTAATTTTCACCGTTCTTCATCGAGGTGATTCCAGCGATGCCTTTTCCGCGGTAATATCCTGAATATATTTTATCTAAAGTGATTTCCTGGGCAGATACGCTTTGAAATGCTGCAGCTACTGTAAGGGTAAGTAAGAATTTTTTCATTTCTAATTTTAAAGAATTCAAATATAATAATTTTATAAGTGTCTGAAAAAAGCATTTTGTGACAAGTCTTTTGGCAAAAGAATTGAATATATTTAAAAACATTAAAATCAAATAATCATTATGGAAAAGAATGCTTACGATCAGGAACTGAACCGATACGAATTAGACGATCAGATATTATATACCGGTTTTTCCAGCTACCAGGATGCGGAGGAATATGCACAGAACAAAGGCGGGAAATTGGTGGAAGTCGGATTCAGAGACGGAAACGATAATCCTGCTATTACGAGTGAAGGTGGATTGTTAGAAAAAAAGCTGCATTATTTTGTAGATGCAGGAGATGAATACCAGTTTATCCATTCCTCAGACCCGGGATTCAGGGAATATGCCGATGAACTGCAGAAAATAAAGGCCAAGCAGCTGCAGTCTCCGCCTGACGAACGTTACCTGGCCAATTTTGAAATTGAAAATACCGAAGATCCGATTGTGGTTATTAAAAACGGCCATTTTGAGTCGGTAACTTCAAGAGAACGTTCAAAATACCTGAAACAGGCACACGTTTACGAAATTGCGGTTTCTTTACCAAAATCTTAAAATCATCATATCATGGGCAAGACAAAATATTCAGAGAAAGCTCAGGAAAAAGTAGGAAAAGTCATGCACGAATTCATGGAAGGAAAGCTGAAATCTTCCTCTGGCGAAAAAGTGACCAGCAGAAAACAGGCCGTAGCCATCGGTATTTCTGAAGCAAAAGAAAAAGGTTTAAAAGTACCTAAAAAGAAAAAAGATTAAATCAATTATTATCAGAAAAGCAGCTTTACGACCGTAAAGCTGCTTTTTTTATCCCGGACAAAAATTAAATTTCAGGGTATGCAGGCAAACGTGTAACTTCCATTCCTTTCTATACCAGGTTTCACCCTTTCAGGGCTTTGGTACCGATGGTCTTTATACCGGGCTGCACCCGGTGCTGTTTAGATCGCCCCCGTTGGGGCTTGAATCAGCGAGGGGAGTTAATTTTGGTTAAGTTACTTTTTCAGCCTTTTAGCCTGATCTTTTCTCCGGGTTTAAGTTATTTAATTCATTTTCATTAATTTAATAAAATAAAAAAGCAGAAATGTAATCCGGATTTTAAAAATAGAAGTTTCTTTAAACAAAATCATTTAATAGGTATACTGGCCATTTATTTACAAAAGAAACTTCCGGCATCCGGCTTCCCTCTTCCAGCCTTTTATATGTCTTCTCCTGCGAGTTCAATTTAAATTTAATATACATTTAATAGGAAACGCCGCCGTTTTGAATATATTTGCGGAAAAATAGCAAGACTGATTGTTACTTATTTCAGGATTGTATGGGGCATTTCAAAAAGATATATTCAGACTATAAGCACCAGGTGTATTTCTTCGTCAGAAAATATATTTCCGGACAGGAAGATATTGAAGATGTGGTGCAGGAAATCTTTGTCCATCTCTGGAAGCACGATCGGCAGCTTCAAAACGCTGAGCATCCGGAGTCCATCGTTTTCCGTACCGCCAAACAGGAAATTGCCAATTTTTACCGGAAGAACAAAATGATTTTTGCTTCGGATCCCGAAATTATTGCTGGGCTGGAAGAAACCGGAGAAGAGCCGGATACCCTCTGGAAAGAAGAAAATCTTACTAAAATCGAACGTCTGCTGGACGAACTCCCTCCCCAAAATAAAGAATTCCTCCTCCGCAACAAAGTCGAAAACATCAGCTACCTGAAGATCGCGGAAGAAAACAACCTCTCTAAAACTGCCGTTGAAAAACGCATCAATAAAGCCCTGGCGTACCTCCGTACCAACCTTCACCTGTTTTAAGTATCTGTTAACCCGTATGAACAAATTGTTAAATCCGCTTTTGTAAGGTGGACATTTTTTTATTCCTGCGTAATTACTTTCAGAGAGACCGCTTATGAATCAATTCGAGAAAGATTGGAACGAGGTAAAAAAAGCAGACCGCAGGATCGACGATGAAACCGACCGCAGACTGTGGCATAAGATCGAACGGGCAGCGGAAGGCCGGACGAGACGCAGACAAAAGATATACTGGGCAGCTGCTGTTCTTATTCCGTTGCTGGGGTTAGCCTTTTTTTACCAAACTACCTGGAGCCATCACAAAGATAAAGCAGATATGCTGGTGCTGAAAACCGGAAATGAAACGAAAACCTACCGGCTTGCCGACGGAAGTACCGTTACCATGCAGCCGTACAGTAAACTTGTGATGGACCCGAACCGCTTCGGGAAAAACGAAAGGCCGGTTGAATTTGAAGGAAAAGCTTTTTTCAGCATTGCCAAAGATAAAGCGAGACCTTTCCGCATCGATGCGCATGGCTTTAAAGTTCAGGTGTTGGGAACTCAGTTTGTACTCGATCAGCAGTCGGCTGATAAGAGCGTGATCCTGAAAGAAGGGAAGGTGAAGATCGAACGGAAAGGGAAAATCACGTATCTGCTTCCGGGCGAAACCTGGGTAAACGATATTTCCGGCACGGAACATCATTATTACAGCCCGTCCAAAGTAAAAACCTTTGCGTTTAACGGTCAGGATTATGAAGAAGTCATCCGCCTTCTTGAAGAGACCTATCATGTACAGATACAATATCCGGATCAATACCGGAAACAGAAGGTACAGGGTTCATTTACAGGGAACCTGAAGGAAGTCATTGCCATTGTAAGCTATCCTTTTAATCTGAAAGCGGTGAATAGTAACGATCAACATATTGTTTTAAAATAAAAAGGCACCGATAATTGGCGTTATCGATGCGGCAAACTAGTAAGACTCTAACAAACTAATTTTCTACAAATCTATGAAAAAAACGGCAATCAGCATTGCAGTACTGGGCTTTTTATGCCTGTCGGAAACGGCATACGCATCTGCCCCGGCACACCTTCAGCAATCTGTTTATTCCGCACGGGTACCACTGACGAAGGTATTTGAAAAACTGGGAAGAACCACAAACACGCGTTTCTTTTATTCGGCTTCGGACCTTGGGAATATCCTGGTGGATGACCGCAAGCTGAACTACGGTTCTTTGCAGGAAGCGCTCGGCTACCTCAAAAGAAATTATTCCATCGATTTTATGATCCGGAATAATACCGTAACGGTAAAAAAGGTGGCGATGGCTTCTGCTGAAAAAAAAGCTTTATCAAACCCGATGGCCATGAAGCACGATACCATTTCTCCCAAAGAGAAAAATATTGATGAGGTCGTAATGGTAGGATACGGAAAGCAGAACCGTAAAGATATTTCAGGCTCTATTTCTTCCATCGATGAAAAACAGATGAAAGGTATTGCATCGGGTAATTTCGGGGATATCATCGCAGGTAAAGCGACGGGAATCCAGATTACACAGGCCAATGCAAGTCCGGGATCGTCACCCACAATAAGGGTACGAGGAATCGGAACGCTTACGGCAGGATCCAATCCTTTGATTGTTGTCGATGGTTTCCCGCTTACGGAAGGTACCAACCTCAACTCGATAGATCCTAATTCCATTGCGAAAATAGATATCCTTAAAGATGCAGCCTCATCTGCGATCTATGGTTCCAGAGGGGCCAACGGGGTCATACTGATTGAAACCAAACAGGGAAAAAAGGGTAAAATGGAAGTCACCCTGGATTCGTATTACGGAATCCAGACGAGAAGCGACCGGGCAAAGTTTGTAGATGCTTATGACATGGCGGTCTTTATGAAAGAGTCCAGAGATAATAATTATCTGTCTAAAGGTTCCAACAGAAGTATTCTCGATGATAATGCTACCCGCGTAAGCAAAGGAGCATCCTTACGGGAACTGATTCCCGACTATTTGAAGCCTTATCTGATGAGGCAATCTGGACTTACCAATACCGATTGGTACAATACGGTTTTAAGGCCGGCACCGATTAGTCAGACTACTTTTACTGTAACAGGCGGCGGCGATAAGAGCAGATATGCTTTTACGGGAAGTTACCTCAATCAGAAAGGCATTGTCATCGGTTCGGATTATGAAAAATATTCAACCAACGTCAATTTATCTACAGATCTTAGCAACAAGCTGAAGATCGGGGTGTCGATTACGCCTTCCTTTTCTCAGGGGAGTATTCTGGATATGGTTTCGGGAGGAAGAAGCTACAACCCTCTTGCCATGGCTTCCACCATGTATCCTTTTTTCGCACCATATGATATCAATGGCAACCTGAATATTTCCGAACAGATTAGGGCCAACACACCTACGGATGCGGCGCTGGTAGAGAATCCGGTAGCTATGGTTCAGATGACCAATAGGAAATATACCTTATTCAAAACATTCGGGAATGTGTATACCCAACTGAATTTCCTGAAAGACTTCAATTATAAATTTTCAATCGGGGGGGATTACACCAATTACGAATACAATTTTTTCGATCCTTCTACGGTCGGTTCTTACCGGTCTGCCGCACCGGATGTTACGATGGCTAGCAGGACGGAATATATCCGGAAAAATTATCTGGTGGAAAACCTGCTTACCTTTGATAAAAAGATCGGAAACCACACTTTCAATGCCATTGCAGGACAATCTTATCAGGAAGAAAACAACAACCAGCTGCTGGTGGAAGCTACGGGATTTCCGGACAACAGCATCACCAATATCTCTGGCGGATCGGCTTTTAAAAATACGCTTTCGCAGTATAAATGGACGTTAATTTCTTATTTCAGCAGGCTTTCTTACAGCTTCGGCAATAAGTATAACTTCATGGCGTCGTACCGGAGAGACGGATCGTCAAGATTTGGAGTCAATTCCAAATGGGGCGATTTCTATGCACTTTCCATAGGATGGACCTTAAGCAACGAGCGTTTTTTCCCTAAGAATAATTTTATTGATCCTGTAAAACTTCGTTATAGCAAAGGAAGCAACGGAAACAATCAGATTCCTAATTTCGGAGCCTTATCTTTGATGGCGGAAGAGAATTACGTTTTTGCCGGTGCTCTGGCTTCCGGATACCGGGCTTCTACCGCACCTAACCCAAATATTTCCTGGGAAAAATCAAAATCTGACAACTTTGGGATCGATTTTTCATTATTCAGGCATTTTTTAAATGTGTCTGCCGATTATTATATACTGATGCGTGATGGGTTGCTGCTTGACGTACCGGTTCCCCAGCAGTCAGGATACAGTACCTCTCTGCAGAATATCGGCAAAGTAAGGAACAAGGGATTTGAAATACAGCTTTCAACAAAGCCACTGCATATAGGTCAGGATTTTGAGTATTCCAACAACCTCAGTTTTTCAGCCAATACCAATAAAGTATTATCATTGGCCAACGGCCAGAACCAGATTATCGCAGGAGCCAACAATTTTGCAGTAACCAAAGTAGGTGGCTCCATTGCGGAAATGTATGGGTATAATATCACAGGAGTTTACACTTCCCAGCAACAAATTGACAGTACGCCTCATATTATGGGAACATTGGTAGGCGATTACATCATGGAAGATTTGAACGGCGACGGGAAAATCGATACCAATGATAAAAAAAGCTTCGGCTCCGGAATTCCGAAATACATCCTGGGTTTCTCGAATACTTTGAAATACAAAAACTTTGAAGTCAATTTCATGGTCTACAGCGAACTGGGGAAGAAGGTTTATAATGGCGACCTGGTAAGCATTACAGAATCGGGAGAAGGCTTCGGGGTTCCCAGTCAATATTATTTTGATCACCGGTACAATGCCATTACCAATCCGGAAGGTTCTTTTGCTATGCCGAACATGAATTTTTCAAACAATAGGAAAGAAGCCAGAACTTCCAATATCTTTTTTATGAACGGAAATTATCTCAGGCTGAGATCTCTGAAGCTCGCTTACAATCTTCCGGCAAGTATCATCGAAAGCTTAAAGATCAAATCGGCCCAGGTCTATTTTATGGGGAATAATTTGTTTACTGTAACCTCTTACAGGGGGCAGAATATTGATGCAACCACGGATAATGTCCTTACTCAGGGATATGACAGTGCTTATTACCCGGTAACTAGAGTCTTTTCCTTCGGAATGAATTTTAAATTTTAATATCCTATGAAAAAAATACTTACACCATTTGTTATATTTGTTTTTTTGCAATCCTGTTCCTCAGACATGCTTAATACATATCCGGAAGCGACCAAAGTTACTTCCCAGTTTTATAACGACGCTTCCCAGATCGAGCAGGGAATCAATGCAGTTTACGGGACCCTGCAATATACCGGGCAATACCAGCAGGCTATGCTGGTGATCGGGGAAATTCCTTCCGACAATACTTTTGATGAAGTTCCTGCCAATGATTCATTTACTTACGGTGAATTTGATTTCTTTACCATCCAGCCAAACAATACGCTCATTGCGAGTACCTGGAAAGACAATTACATTGGGATTCAACAGGCCAATATTATCCTAAACAGAATCGATGACATTCAGGATATGACCCAGCCAACCAAAAATTACCGCATCGGAGAAATGAAGTTTTTGCGTGCCTTAATGTACTTCAATCTGATCAGGGTATTCGGGGATGTGCCTCTGGTAACCAAAGAAACTACCGATGTGAATAATTATTTCGGCCAAAGCCGTACCCCGGTTTCCGAAATCTACGCTTTCATTGAAAAAGAACTGAAAGAAGCTATTCCGCTTTTGCCTTCTTCTCAGGCTCAAAAAGGTCGGGTTACAAAAGGTGCTGCGCTTGGAACTTTAGGAAAGGTACTGATCACGGAAAACAAACATCAGGAAGCTTTATCCTATCTATCGCAGGTAGAAGGACTTGGATATAATCTTCTTACGGATGTAACCAAAATTTTTGATGTTGCTAATAAAAACAATGCTGAAATTATTTTTGATGTGCAGTTTGCTTCAGGGGTGAACGGAAATTCTGAAGGCAGCCCTGCATTTCAGCTGTTTAGTCCGTCAGGCACGGTAGCAGGCGCGAAAGGGCACAATCTCCCTACCAAAGAAATATACAACCTGTATACAGCAGATGATAAGAGAAAATCCGCTTATATCGGAATAACTTCCAACGGAGTTCCATACACGAAAAAAATTGTAAAAACCTCGAGCGTCATTGCAGATGGAGGAAGCAATATCGTAGTGCTTCGTATCGCCGATGTCTATCTGATGATGGCAGAATGTTATGCACAAGCCAATGACTTTATGAATGCGAACCTGTATCTGAATAAGATTAAGACCAGGGCAGGCATTACCAATGTAAATCTTGCGTCCCAGCAGGCCTTACTCGCCGAGATCGATAAGGAAAGAAGGCTTGAGCTGATTGGAGAAGGCCATCGTTGGTTTGATCTCGTCAGAACCGGAAAAGCGGTTCAGGTTATGACCCAGCATTTTGCCACAACGCCTGGATACAGCACGGCTACAATCGATCAGCACAACCTTCTGATGCCGGTACCGCAGGGGCAGATCAATACGGATCCTGCCATTAAACAAAACCCGGGATATTGATTTGGTTATGGGAAATATATTTTTAAATCCGAAAACAGCCGTTCTTCTTTTGCTGCTTGTTTTTTCATCAGCATTTTCGCAGACAAACTATTTTAAAAAAGGAATTCCGGAAGGTAAAATCCTGGTGGCCGCACACCGGGGAGACTGGAGGAATTACCCTGAAAATTCCATCAAAGCGATTGAAGGAGCCATAAAAATGGGGGTGGATATTGTAGAAATAGACCTCCACAAAACCAAAGACGGCCAGCTGATTGTAATGCATGATTCCAGGCTCGACCGTATGACTAACGGGAAAAGGGAAATTGCTGAAACCCATCTGGAAGACATCAGGAAGCTCTTTCTAAAAAACGGAGCCAATATGCTGACCAGGGAAAAAGTACCGACGCTGGAAGAAGTACTGAACTTTATCAAAGGAAAAAGAATCATGCTGAACCTCGATAAATCATGGAATTTCCTGGATGAGGTGAAAGCACTGACCGATAAAACCGGAACCACCGAACAGATCATTCTGAAGGGCAATAAAAGCGCCCTAGAACTGAAAAAAGAAGTAGGGGATAAGTTTAATCAGATGGTCTATATGCCGATGGTCTGGCCGGAAGATTACAGCATTTACAAGCGTGATAAAGTGCTGGATCCGGATCAATATGTAAAAGATTTTCATCAGCTTTTTGCACCTGTTGCTTATGAAGTCATTATTAAAGACGCTACGGCCAAAGCCAATCAGCTATTGGCCCTGATCAAAAAAACTCATGCTCTGATCTGGATCAACGCCCTATGGCCTGAATTATGTGCCGGGCACGATGATGATCTGGCCATCGACCATCCGGAAGAAAACTGGGGATGGATCCTCAAAAAAGGAGCCGCCATCATCCAGACCGACCGTCCGGAAGCCCTCATCCGCTATCTTAAATCTAAAAACATGAAATATGAAGACTAAATTTTTAAGCCTGCTAATCTTCATTTCAGGGATCGTTGCAGCGCAAAAGACCGTATCGCTTTCCCGTTTTCCGGATGATAAAGTAATGGTAGTCGCTCATAGAGCCGACTGGCGGGAAGCTCCGGAAAACTCTGCCTGGGCCGTAAGAAAAGCCATTGAAAAAGGAATTGATATGGTGGAAGTGGATCTGGCGCTCACAAAAGACAGCGTTTTGGTACTGATGCATGATAAAACCATCGACCGTACCACCACCGGAACCGGAAAACCCGGCGACTATACTTTGGCCGAACTCCGGAAATTCTCTTTGAAAGACGGTCTGGGTAGCACCACGCAGATGAAAGTGCCTACCCTGGAAGAAATCCTGGACATTACGCAGAACAAAATCCTGATCAATCTGGATAAAGGATTCGACTACATCAGCATTGTTTATCCTCTGCTTAAAAAGCGAAAGATGCTGGACCAGGTTTTATTCAAAGGCATTGAAACCTATAAGGAATTCGACCGGAAATACGGAACGATTAAAAATGACATCCATTTCATGCCGATCATCAGGCTGAATGTGAGAGAAGGATGGCAGAAGATCAATGAGTATACGGATCATTACAAAGTCTACGGTTTTGAATTTACTGTTGGAAATACTGAGGAAAATATGATCGATTTCAGCAAAGTTCGGTCGAAAGGCTGTAAAGTATGGGTCAATGCGCTTTGGCCTCATCATAATGCGGGCCACAATGATGACCTCGTCCTTGAAAATCCCGATGCGTATGAATGGTTTCTCAAAAACCAGATCAACATCATCCAGACCGACCGTCCCAAAGAATTGATCGAATTCCTGAAAAAAAGGAATCTTTACTACTGATTTTTATTTTTCTATACTTTCAAAACCGATTCGGCGGAGCCAAAGGCTCCGCCGAATCTTATTATTGTTGAAACAGAATGTATTACACCCTGTTGTAAAGAAGCTTGTAATACTCATCCGCCATCCGGTCGCTGTTGAACTGATCCTTTACATCATTCATCGAATGGTACTGGATTTTTCTCCATTGATCCGGTTTGTCGTAATAAGCCGGTAGAATTTCATTTTCAAGGATTTCGTATAATTTGTCCAGATCATAGTTGTCCTGTTCGTAAACGCTCATGTTTTCGAAATCGCATTTGGGAACCACAAAGGAATTCTCGCCATGCTTGGCAAATTCAGGAATCCATCCGTCATCCGTGGAAAGATTTACCGAGCCGTTCATGGCAGCCGTCATTCCTGAAGTTCCTGAAGCTTCTCTCGGAACACGCGGATTATTGAGCCAGACATCGGAGCCCTGCTTCAGTGATTTGCTCAGGGAAAGTTCATATCCTGTAAGTACCGCCAGATGTTTGTTATTCTTGCTTTCTTCTACCAGGGAATTAAAAGTTGAAATTGCCGAATAATCCATCGGATACGGTTTTCCGGCCCATATCATCTGGATCGGATATTTCGGGTGGTTCAGCAATTTATAAAACCGTTCTTTGTCATGCAACAGCAGATCGGCACGTTTATATCCGGCCAATCTCCTTGCCCAGACAATGGTCAAAATATTCGGATCGAATAAATTTCCGGTCTGGTCTGCTACAATTTTAAACAACCGCTTCTTTAAATGCTTTTTGCGCTCGTCGAAAGCTACAGCATCATTTTCGTCTTTGGCTTTATACAATGGCTTATCTGCCCAGTATTTGAATTCCTGTGCATTGGTAACCGAAGTAATTTCACAGATTCCCGGATATTTGCTCCACATGGCTCTTGACACATCTCCGTGAAGTTTGGAAACCCCGTTGGCTTCCCGTGCCATTTTCAGCGCACACAACGAATGGTTGAAACGGTCGTCATCCGAACCTTCGATATGCTTTACTTCCTGTATGCTTAAGCCTGAAAAATAAGACATATCATGGCAGAGCCTCAGGCTATGTTTTTCGTTACCGGCCTCTTCCGGGGTATGGGTGGTAAAAACCAGCTTTTCCTTAACTTTATTCAGGTTGCCGTTGTATTTTTTGAGCAAATGAAAGGCTGCAGGAAGTCCGTGTGCTTCGTTGAGATGATAAACGTCTCTTTCAATATTCATTTCGTCCAGCAATTGGGCACCGCCTTTTCCAAGCAAAATATATTGCGCCACTTTTGTCGCTTCATTGGCATCATATAATTTGTGGCAAATGGTCTTTGAAACATGATCATTTTCAGGAACATCTGTGGAAAGAAGAAACATCGGAGCCGTATGAAAGATTTCAGGATCGAGATACCATACTTTTACCCAAACCGGTGCGCTGTGGATTTCAATCTTGAATTTAATGCCGGTATCCTGCAGGAAACTATACATTTTCTTCGTCCAGGTCGGCTGTAAGGTCTGGTCATGGTTTCTGGCCTGGTCATAGTAGCCGAATTTCCAGAGAATCCCGATGCCGATGAGGTCCTGCTTCAGGTTGTAGGCGCTTCTCATATGGGAACCGGCTAAAAAGCCCAGGCCGCCCGAATATATTTTCAACACTTGCTCAATGGCAAATTCCATTGAAAAATAAGCAACTTTTTTAGAATATTGCGGGTTTACCTCAAACGGTACTTTAAAATTTTTAAAATCCATGCACTAACAGTTTATAAGTGAATAAGCAAAAGTATTATTATGAAAATAAACTTTATATTAATTATTTTGTAAATTAATTCCAAACACTGTTCCGAATAATTTTTTTCTTTACCTTTAATAAGTAATTTTTTGATATTCAAAACTTCATAATCTGAAACGGGAGTTTTATGTGTTCCATAACCTTATTATTTCAAGCACATGAAAAAGACATTTTCTGATGAAGATTTAATTAAAAATCTAAGCTTATATTACCTTAACCGACATCTTAAAAAGAAGCCGATCGAGAAATATCACCGCACCATAGATGCTTCCCCGCTTCACGACCGGGAGAAGTACAAAAAGAAAGCCGAAATTTTGCTGCTCAATTCCTTCATGCACCATTTTCCTGAAGTGAAGTTCGAAGACCTTACGTGTGAAAGCCCGGACTTCATCGCAAAATTTAATAATAAAAAAATCGGAATCGAGCTTACCGAGGTGATCAACCATCTTGAAATGAAAAAGGTGGAGAGCAATCTCAATAAAATTTTCCGTCAGGCAGAAATAATATTGGAACAGGAGGACACTACGAAATATCGTGGTGTTTATTTTTTAGAATTCCACTCCGGGATCAGGCTGGATGCTCCGGAAAACCAGCAGGAAATCATTCTGAATATCTACAAAAGCATCAAAAAGGGTAAACCTGTCGGAAATGTAAAAAGCATCCGGAAATCCTCCCACCGCAGGAATGTTTTTATTACCTATGAATATAACATGGGTCTGTTTGATGAGCTGTGCTCCGAGAAAATTGTCGAACTTATCGAAAAAAAGAACGAGAAGTTTCCTTATTATGATAGGTCGGTCGACGAATGTTGGCTCGTCATCGTTTCGGATATGAATTCCATTGCTTCAAGGTATACATTTATCCGGGACAAGGAACATCTGCAGCAGGTGAAAAGTCCTTTTCATAAAATTTTCCACCTTGAGAATCTTTGCGGAAATATAACAAGCATTAAATAGATATTGTATTAATCATATTATTTTGTGGTATTTGTTGAATTATTAATGTTGATTTGCGATTTTTGTTTTTGAATTGTTTATATTTGATACGCAATAAATTGCCTTATTCAATTAATAATCGAAACTCTGAATGATATGAAGAAATCTATATTCCTTTTCTTTTTTGTCGTTTCCCATATGATTTTTGCTCAGGCAGACTGTGCGACGGCACTCTCCGTATGCGGAAATTCGAACATTACCTATTCTCCGAACGGTATCGGTGCCGTTAACGAAAATCTGGGCGGCTGCCTTTCTACCGGTGAGCATAACTCAATCTGGTATAAATTTACCATTGCCACCGGAGGAACCCTTACTTTCGACCTGGTGCCTACTTCTGCCGATGCGGATTACGACTGGGCCATCTATGGACCTAATGTAAACTGCGGGAATCTCGGCACGCCGATACGCTGTAATGCGGCCACCGTCATCGGAGTAAGCGCTTCCACCGGAATGAATATGACCAGTACCATTACCAGTGCAGCCGGAGGCTCTCTGACGCCATACTGCCAATATCTCGACGTACTGCCGGGACAGACGTATTATTTGTATATCGACAACTGGGTAGATATTACCAACCCTACCATGGCTCCTTTTTCCTTAACCTGGGGTGGCACGGCAACCCTGGCTTCTCCATTTACGGATCCTGCGATTCAGACGCAGCCATTTGTTCCTCCCGGAATACCGGCAGCAAATCCCGCCAATCCGAGGGAGATCGTCATCTGCCAGAATCCGATGATTTTCAACTTCAATACCCTGTCCGCAGGAATTTTAAATGGAAACACGAATTTTCAGATCAGCTATCACAGCTCACAGAATGACGCCCTGTCCGGAGCCAATCCTATTCTGACACCGATCACGGTAAATACGACGGCAACCTATTATTACAGTGTCCATTATCAGGATCCTGCCAACCCGAATAACCCGATTAATTCATGCAGGCAGGTGGGTGCGTTTAAATTTAAATACGGAAATATTTCAGTTAATAACGTTGCTTTATTCAGCTGTAATAACAATAATGCAGGAACGGCAACTTTCGATCTTACTTCGGCCGCGGTGTTCAACGATCCGACGGCGACAAAGCAATATTACCAATCGATGGCTGACCTTAATGCAGGAACCAACCCGATTGTTCCGGCCAATGCGTTTGTATCTGCCGAAGGAACAGTGTATGTAAAAGTAACTTCCCAATACGGCTGTACGGCCATTGCCCAGATCACCCTGAAGTTTTATCCTGCAATTGTGGTGACAGAAGCTACCTTAAGATCATGTGCTATTGAACTTACTCCTTCTATGGCTTTGTTTAACCTGTCAACGGCAGCCGTAACCTCACAGCCGCTGCCGAAAAAATATTATAAGTCGCTGGCCGATGCCCAGTCCGGAAGCAATGAAATCGTAGGCTTTCTGAATTACATCGCTCCAAACAGCGCGGTATATGTAAAAGTAACCGATGCCAACGGCTGTTATGCCATTGCAAAAATTAACCTGATTGTCATTCCGCCGGTGTATTCCACTGTTTTAAAAGACAAAACCATCTGCATCGAAGACAAAACGACATTGGACGCCGGACCCGGATTTACAGCTTATGAATGGAGTACCGGCGTAACTACGCAGACGATAAGTAATGTAGGCGTAGGAACTTATTGGGTCAAACTGAAAACCGGAGAATGTACGGTAATGCAGACGGTAAAGGTATATGCATCCGGACAGCCGGTGATTTCGGATGTGGATATTAAAAATAATACCGTTACCATAAACGTTAAAGGCGGTACTGCTCCTTACCGGTATTTTATGGACGGTGTGAAATGGCAGGACTCCAATACATTTACCAATGTTCCGCGCGGTGACCATCATATTTATGTGAAAGATGCGTATGACTGCGATCCTATCGATATAGACATCGTTGTTCCGAACCTGGTGAATGTGATCACTCCGAACGGAGATGGCATAAACGATGTGATCGACTATTCCGCATTGGGAAATAAGCAGAATTTGGTATTCAGTATTTTTGACCGTTACGGAAACAAGATGTTTGAGGCCAACCGGTTCAATGCTTACAAATGGGACGGTACCGCCGGAGGAAAAAAAGTCGAGACCGGTACGTATTGGTATTCCATTTCCTGGAATGAAAACGATAAGAAGAATACCTTATTCAAATATTCTGGCTGGGTCATGGTGAAAAACAGGGAATAATTTCATAATTAAATAAAGCCGTCACAACTGTGGCGGTTTTTCATTTGTAAAATTTCTTACCTTAGTTATTAAAATATAACCCCATGAAAGATTTGTTTACCAAGCGCTTTGAGTATTATAAAATGCTGGGCGATAAGGCCTTCGCACAGCTTTCGGAAGAAGAGGTCTTCTGGCAGCCCAATGAAGAAAGCAATTCCATAGCCCTTATTGTAAAACATATTTCGGGAAATATGCTGTCGCGGTGGACGAATTTTTTAACGGAAGACGGGGAGAAATCCTGGAGAAACCGTGATGAGGAATTTGTAAGTACCTTCAAAACAAAAGCTGATGTGCTGGAATCCTGGGAAAAAGGCTGGGCCTGCCTGTTTGAAGCCTTGGGGCAAATTACTGAAGAAAACCTGTTTGCCACGATCTACATCAGAAGTGAAGCGCATTCCGTTATCGATGCAGTTTTCAGACAGCTGGCTCATTACCCTTACCATGTCGGACAGATTGTTTACATCGCTAAAATGCTTAAAAATGACCATTGGAAAACCCTTTCCATTGCCAGGAATAAATCCGGAGAATTCAATGCCGGAATGGAAAGCAGGTTTTCCGGTAAGGATTTTGGAACCCATTCTTCTCCTGTCTGCTACCAAGACAGCCCGGAAATCCGGGATGAATTTAAGCAATAGAATGAATCGATTTCAGATTCATATTAAAATGATTATCTTTGCACCCACAAAATTCAGAATCAATAAATGTCTCAATATCACAGAACTGCCGCATTTCATACCCTTGGCTGCAAATTAAATTTTGCAGAAACATCGACTATTGCCCGACAATTAACGGATGCCGGTTATGAGAAGGTGGGGTTTGATGATAAGGCCAATGTGTACGTCATTAATACCTGTTCGGTTACTGAAAATGCAGACCGGGAGTGCAAGCTTCATGTAAAAAGAGCGATGAAAGCCAATCCGGAAGGGCTGGTGGTCATTGTTGGCTGCTATGCCCAGCTGAAGCCTGAAGAAATTTCGCAGATCGAAGGCGTGGACCTGGTTTTAGGGGCTAAGGAAAAATTCAATATCCTGAGCTACCTTGATGATCTTGAAAAATCTGAAAGTGAGGGCATCGTTCATTCCTGCGAGATCGAAGAAACCGATTTCTTTATCGGGAGTTATTCCATCGGCGACAGAACGAGGGCTTTCCTGAAAGTTCAGGATGGCTGCGACTATAAATGTACCTACTGTACCATTCCTCTGGCAAGGGGGATTTCCCGTTCCGACACCATCGACAACGTCCTGAAAAATGCAACGGAGATTGCAGCCCGGGACATCAAGGAAATTGTTTTAACAGGAGTAAACATCGGCGATTACGGGAAAGGTGAATTTGGAAACAAAAGACACGAGCATACCTTCCTGGACCTGATTTCGGAGCTTGATCAGGTACAAGGCATCGAAAGGATCCGTATTTCCTCCATCGAACCGAATTTGTTAAAAGACGAAAGCATTGAACTGGTTTCCAGGAGCAAGAGCTTTGTCCCGCATTTCCATATTCCGCTGCAATCCGGAAGTGATGACCTGCTGAAGAAAATGAAACGCCGTTATTTAACGAAACTGTATTACGACCGGGTTCATAAGATCCGCGAAGTGATGCCGCATGCGGCTATCGGTGTAGATGTGATTGTCGGGTTCCCGGGAGAAACGGAGGAAAGATTTATGAAGACCTATAATTTCCTGAACGAACTTCCGATTACTTATCTTCACGTCTTTACCTATTCTGAACGGGAAAATACCGAAGCGGCAGACATGGAAGGCGTTGTTCCGATTCCGGAAAGAAAAAGACGCAACAAAATGCTCAGAATCCTCTCTGAAAAGAAAAAGATGGCCTTCTACCAGACACAGCTCGGTAAAACGCTTCCCGTACTTTGGGAACACGAAAACAAAGACGGGAAAATGTTCGGCTTTACTGAAAATTATGTCCGGGTTCAAAAGGATTTCGATCAGGCTTCCGTTAATCAGATTGAATGGCTGAAGCTGGAGAAAATTGAAGCGGATGGTACGGTTTCCGTGATGAATTCCTTTGAAAGTTTCCTGGAGAAGATTTAAAATGACATAGGTTCGATAAGGACAATCAAAATATCAATAGAAATGGGCTTTAGCCCATTTTTCTTTTGAGGCATAATGATTGGCTTTAGCCTAATGTATTACAAGTTTTTCAGAAGCAACCACAACTGCACTCATAGACATCAGGCTGAAGCTAAAGGCTATCTGGTTTTTCGTCTCGCTTAATATCTTACTACCAAAGGTTTTAAATTGTTATTATCGAATACACAGCCTAAAATTCTAAATACAAAATAGTAGTGTTGTATGTCGGTACCATATTTCTTTAGACTTCTTTCATGCTAATACGAATTTAATGGCATTTACAGTAAAAATAAAAGAGTATTGCTGGATTTTTAATGTTTTCCGTTGCGCTTATTCAAATTAAATTTTTTTAACTTTGAGTAAATTCAAAATGATATGAGAGATAAATTTTTGCTGTGGGGAGCCGTTGTTCTGGCAGTTGCCTGGGCGGTTGCTTTTCTGATAAAAGCCGATTGGTGGATTCCTTTTTTCCTGACTATCATTTATGCCATAGGCGTCTATAATGTGACCCAAAGCAAGCATGCGATTTTGCGGAATTTTCCGGTACTCGGCTACTTCCGGTATTTTTTTGAAAGTATTTCCCCGGAAATGCAGCAATACTTTATTGAGCGGGAAACCGACGGGAAACCTTTTCCCAGAAACCAGCGTTCTGCCGTTTACAGACGGGCCAAGAATCTGAGTGATACCGTGCCTTTCGGAACCCAACTGGAAGTAAATCACAGAAAATATGAAGGAATCAAGCATTCCATTTACGCAAAATCTCCAATGGAAGAGCTGCCAAGGGTCTGGGTAGGAGGGGAGCAGTGTGCTCAGCCTTATCACGCGTCGCTGTTTAATATTTCCGCGATGAGCTTCGGAGCTTTGAGCGACAGGGCGCAGATTTCCCTGAATAGAGGGGCAAAGAAAGGGAATTTCTATCACAATACGGGTGAAGGAGGGATTTCACCACACCATCTCGAGGGCGGAGACCTTTGCTGGCAGATCGGAACCGGATACTTCGGATGCCGCGATGAAGAAGGAAAATTCAGCCCTGAATTGTTTAAAAAATATTCGACCATGCCTGCCGTGAAAATGGTGGAGATCAAATTGTCACAGGGTGCAAAGCCTGGTCATGGAGGCGTATTGCCGGCTGTTAAGAACACGCCGGAAATTGCAAAAATCCGTCACGTCACACCGGGAATGACCATCCTTTCACCGCCATCCCATACTGCTTTTTCGGATGCGGCAGGATTGCTGAGGTTTGTCCGGCAGCTAAGGGAACTTTCGGGAGGAAAGCCGGTGGGGTTCAAATTATGCATCGGCGATACTAAAGAGTTCGAGGACATCTGCGTGCAGATGAATGTTCTGAAAATCTATCCTGATTTTATTACCATTGACGGTGCGGAAGGAGGTACCGGAGCTGCACCGCCGGAATTTTCAGACGGTGTCGGGATGCCGCTGGAGCCTGCATTGATTTTTGTAAACCGCACACTCAACAATTATAATGTAAGAAAAAAATTAAGGGTGATTGCCAGCGGAAAAGTTTTAACGAGTCTGGATATTTTAAGAGCCATTGCTATGGGGGCCGATATGTGCAACAACGCGAGAGGATTTATGTTTTCTTTAGGCTGCATCCAGGCATTGCGGTGCAATAACAATAAATGCCCGACGGGTGTGGCAACCCAGGACAAAATGCTGATCAAAGGACTGGATGTGACGGACAAGGCGGAACGGGTTTACCATTTCCATAAAAACACGCTGCATACCTGCAATGAACTGATTGCTGCCGCAGGAAGAAGTTCCTATGAAGAGGTGGACGCCACCATGTTTATGAGAGGGGATGAATTCGATCATCTTTCGGATCTGTATTTCCCGGATATTTTAGGCAACGTAAAACATAAAGCCAGATCTTAGAAAGAATATAAAAAAAGCACTTCGGTGTGAAGTGCTTTTTGTTTTATTGATCGCTTGCAGGCCTTACGTTGGCTTTATAAATCTGGAAATTAAATACAAAAGAAGTATTTTTCAGCGAGTAACCTATGTAGTTGTAATGGTCGCTTCTTCCGAAAGCCGCTCTTGACGGTACAATGATTACCCCTTGTAAATTATAAGCATCTCCGTCAGCCATATTCTGGAATCCCTTAAAATACTTCAGGCCTTCCTGAAGACCTTCGATTTCATAATAGCTTCTCTGTTTTGCTGCATCCGTTGCACCCGCATTTAGAACAGCATTTTTAACGTAGTAAAACATCGGGTCCGTCACAGGAGAACCGCTGCCGTTAATGGTGTTCAGTAAAGCTCCGGAGGTATTGAAGGCGATATTGCCATCGGTATTGGTCGCCAGATAATAATTGGCTCTCATCATCGTTCTGATCTGCGTTGCATTCGCAGCCGTAGAATTGGTTTCCAAAGTAACTCCGGATGAAGGCTGTGCCCCGTTTCTGACAATATAAATAACGCCTGAAGGAAGGGTAACCGGACTAAGTTCCGACAATTTCTTCTGGTTGTCATCAGAAGCATCTGTAGAACTGAAAGCTTTTATATTTCCCTGCGCGTCCAGATAATTGTCGTTCATAAATTTCTGAATGGCCTGATCATCGTATGAATTTCTTACTGCAACATCATCCGGTTCTACAAAGGTTTCCACCTGATCATCCTTTTTACATGCAGTAAAACACAGCGTGCCGGCAAGGATATATAAAAATATTTTTTTCATTTTAAAAAAAAGTTTAATTACTTTACAAATAATATAACGACAAAAGTATAAAAAAATATGAGAATAGATAAATTTTTATGGAGCATTCGTTTTTATAAGACCAGAACCATTGCTACTGAGGAGATTAAAAAGAACCGGGTTTCCATCGGGGCCTCCGTGGTAAAATCTTCCAAAGAGGTAAAAGAAGGCGACGTTATTAAAATCCGTAAGAATCAGATCGATTATAAAATTAAAGTGATCCAGATCCCCAAAAGCAGGCTGGGAGCCAAGCTCGTTCCGCTGCATATCAAGGATGTGACCGACAAGGAACAGTACGAATTGCTGAAGATGCGTAAGATGTCCCAGGATTATTACCGCAACAGAGGAGAAGGGAGGCCGACCAAAAAAGACCGGAGGGATATGGATGGCTACGTGGAGAACGACGTCGATTCGGATTTTACAGACTGGGACGATTTCTTCGGCGAAACCGGAGAGGGTCAGGAAAGTGAAGATTAATAAAAAGCTCTAGAGATAGAGCTTTTCTGCTATTTCATTTACAATATCTTCGGGACTTCGCTGGTCGGTATTTACCTGATACTGGGCTTTGCTGTAAAAAGGATTCCGCTCGAATAAATGTTTCGCGATAAATTCCGCCAGATTTTCATCATCAATGTTGGCAATCAGCGGACGTTTCTCTTTCTGTTTGGAAAGGCGCCCGGTCAGCGTACCTACCGAAGCCCTGAGAAAAACACTTTTTGAATTATGGTTGATGATCTCCATATTATTATAATACACCGGTGTGCCGCCGCCCAGGCTTAAAACCACATTTTCTTCGGAGGCCAGAATTTCTTCCAGGATCTCTCTTTCCAGCTTACGAAAGTAGATTTCGCCCTTTTTTTCGAAGATTTCAGGGATGGTAGATTTGTTCCTTTTGGAAATCTCTTTATCCAGATCAATAAGTTTGAAATCGAGTTTGTCGCTTAATATTTTGGAAATGTGAGATTTGCCACTTCCCATGTATCCGATGAGTGAAATTATCATGAATTTTTTTTAAACAAATTTGCAAAAAAGTTTTGAGATAAAGAAAAAACTCATATCTTTGCACCACTAAAAACGAGGGACATTATCACAGTGTTAATCGTTGATACAGTGGCCGACTCGGTAGCTCAGCTGGTAGAGCAATACACTTTTAATGTATGGGTCCTGGGTTCGAATCCCAGCCGGGTCACAAGCAAAAAAGATTACTGGATTTTGTAATTTTTACGCCTGCGTGGTGAAATTGGTAGACACGCCATCTTGAGGGGGTGGTTTCCTAAGGATGTGCTGGTTCGAGTCCAGTCGCAGGCACTGCAGAAAATTGAAATAGTTGATGATGATATTTAAAATTCTATTTTATATTTATCATTATGAATTGTGGCCGACTCGGTAGCTCAGCTGGTAGAGCAATACACTTTTAATGTATGGGTCCTGGGTTCGAATCCCAGCCGGGTCACAAGTTTACTGAAAAGTAAATTTTTTTCATATTAATATTTTGTGATTTGGTGTTTCAAAGGCTTCCGCAAGAAGCCTTTGATTTTGAAAAATAAATTTTGCGGGAACAAAATATTTTGTATCTTTGCAGCTCTTGAAACAAAATGCTGTTTTTTAAATAGCATTTGTGAATTAAGTGACGACTCGGTAGCTCAGCTGGTAGAGCAATACACTTTTAATGTATGGGTCCTGGGTTCGAATCCCAGCCGGGTCACAAGTTTACTGAAAAGTAAATTTTTTTCATATTAATATTTTGTGATTTGGTGTTTCAAAGGCTTCCTTCAGGAGGCCTTTGATTTTTTACATCCTTCATCCGGCTCAATCTTCAGCAACAAAAAATGCGCCACTCAACAGCAACGCATCTTTATTTTTCAAAATAAACCTTTCAAGTCTGAATTCTGGCTCTTCCTAATCCAGATGCATATTGTCGATTAATCTCACCCCATCTACCATGACTACGATAAATGCCCTGAAATTCAGGTCTTTGTAAAAAAAGTCGGTTTCCCTGAGGGTTTCCTCATCTGCAATCAGGAAATATTCCAGCTGCATTCCTCTCTGCTGATCGAAAATATCCTGCACCCGTGCTTTAATTTCAGGTACGGTAATTACCCTGAACCAATCATTTACTTTCTTTAAGGTTTCAAAAATAACCTTTGAAGCGTCACGGCGGTCTTCCTGCAGCCTTTGGTTCCTGGAACTTAATGCCAGCCCGTTCTCCGCCCTGTAAATAGGAACTCCTTTAATATTGATCAGAAGTTTTTTATTTTCCGTCATTTTTTTAATGATGGCCAGTTGCTGGAAATCCTTCTCTCCGAAATAGGCATTGTCCGGCTTTACCTGATTGAAAAGTTCTTCCACCACAGTCCCGACACCGTCGAAATGTCCCGGTCTCGATTTTCCTTCCATTTCATTTTCCAGTCCGCCGAAATCATAATGCCGGCTTTCTGCTTTTTCGGGATAGATATCGGATACTTCAGGAATATACACCGCATCTACCAAGCCGGATTTTTTAAGGATTGAAATGTCCCTGTTGATGTCGCGGGGGTATTTTTCCAGATCTTCCGGATTGTTGAACTGGGTAGGGTTTACGAAAATTGATGAAATGACGAGGTCATTTTCTTCTCTTGCCTTTTTATATAATGAAAGGTGTCCTTCGTGAAGAGCTCCCATTGTAGGCGCGAACCCTATTTTCTTTCCCATTTCCTTCTGTCGTTCAATGAAATCCTGAAGAACTTTTTTACTTTTTAGAACTTCCATAGCTTTTTTTAATAGTAATTCAAAAATACTAAAAATATCATATAATTATTATAGGATTACCGTTGGTTTTATCATTTCAGAAAGGGAATTTTCGTAAAATAATGTTAATTAAAATAATGTTGAATGTTTTTTCGTAATTTTGCGCATTAAAGCATTTTTACAAAAATTAGATAGAAGTTTATGCCGAATCAAAAAATACTGTATATTACTACAGAGATGTATCCATACCAGGAGGACACCAATATGGCTGCAGTGGTAAACAAAATGGCACTTAAGATGCACCAAGAAGGCAATGATGTAAGAGTTTTTATGCCAAGATTTGGACAGATAAGTGAAAGGAAATTCCAGCTTCATGAAGTGATCCGACTGTCGGGAATGAATATTATTATTAACGATCTGGATCAGCCTCTTATTATTAAAGTAGCGTCTCTTCCGGGGGAAAGACTTCAGGTTTACTTTATCGATAACGAAGAGTATTTCAAAAGAAAACAATATTATTTTGATGATGAAGGACAGCCTTTTGAAGATAACGACGAAAGAGCGATATTCTTTGCAAGAGGAGTTATTGAAACCATTAAGAAATTAAACTGGGTTCCGGATGTGATTCACCTGAACGGATGGATGTCTTCCTTCGTGCCTATTTATCTGAAAACCTATTACGAATCCGACACTTATTTCAAAGACGCAAAAATTGTGTTGTCCCTATACAATGAGAAAGACGCAGCGCTGGCAGCCAATGTCGGTGAAAAGCTGAGTTTCGATAATATTTCGGGATTAAAGGCGTTAGATAATCCAAGCGTAAAAAGTTTTGTCATTGAAAGCATGAAATACGTTGATGCGGTGGTAAAAGGTGATGAATTCTTAGATGAGGACCTTGACAAGGCGTTTAATGAAACGGCTACTCCGAAATCGGAATACCTGGATGTAGATTCTATAAACCAACTTTATTAAAAACACATTTTTAATGATCCATACTATTAAGAAAGCGATCACCGTATTTTCTCTGGTGATTTTCGGAAGCACCATCCTTTATAATTGCGAGCCGGATGCCGATACTTTGGGCGAACAGCTGTTTTTAGACGGAGCCGCACAGGGAAATGAAAAATCCTTTGATGTTACTGCTTTCAATATTAATAATAATGACAGTATCCGCAGCGATGCCTCCAAATTAACTTACGGTGTGCTGGGTGCCTTTAATGAAGGGCAGTTCGGATTACAGAAGGCTTCTTATCTTACCCAATTAAGATTATCCACATACGCTCCCGATTTCGGAACCAATGCGGTTGTCGATTCCGTAGTATTGGTGGTAAAACCAAGATATGCTTCCGATTCTGTTACTACGAATACGGTAGACGATAACTATACTTATACGACCGCTACTGAAACCAATGTAAATGCTAAAAAAGTAGTTAATACCTATCCGGTTTTAAAATTCGGGAAAGCGAAAAGAACATTCAATATCAGGGTTCATGAAGTTGATGAATTTTTAAAAGGGGCTTCAGACAGTGTGAAATCCAACCAGACTTTTGCTTTCGGAGCCGTATTGGGAACCAAGGAATTTAAAGGAAATGTAAGTTCTGTGGCCATTACCAAAGATGACGGCGGGGCGGCTTTATTTACGGCAGCAACTCCGGGAATCAGAATTCCGTTGGATAAAACATTTTTCCAGAACAAGATCATTGCTAAGAAAGGCCAGCCTGAATTACAGGATGCCTCAAACTTCACCAGGTATTTTAAAGGTCTTAGAATTTCCGTGGATGAGCAGGACGGATATCTGTTCCAGTTCTCTCCGAACGATATGGAGCTGATCATGTATTATAAATACGATAAAACCGATGTAACGCCGGCAACAAGACCTCAGACAACTTATACTTTTGCACTGGGTACGGGAAATACGCATATCGGACAATATCAGTATGACCGATCAGGATCTGTATTAGGAAGTACGACAATAGGAGACCGAAACAACGGAGACCCGAAGCTTTTCCTTCAGGGGATGGGTGGCCCTTCAGTCGGAGTTTCTATTCCGGTAACAACCATTACCGAGCTTAAAAAATTAGTTGACAGTAAAGCAGGAATCATCAGTGCCAAAATAAGAATTTATACCGATCCTTCATGGAACAATAAAAATTATGCAAAGCCTACAGAATTTACCTTATTACGTAAGTATACAGATGGAGGCAGTGATAATCCTTCCAAGATTAGAAGCAATTTCACCAACGATCTTTTAAAATTGGCGGGACTTCCGGGATATACTTTCTATAAAGCTTATGATTTGGATAAAAATCCTGCGTATTATGATTTTATCGTAACCCAGTCGATAAAAGAAATCATTGAGCCGGCCAGTAAGCCGACCACCGATAAGACAGAAACTAAATATTTCAAAATAGATCTGGGATCTTTCCAGACAAATTCTGCTGGAACCGGTTTGGCAGGACAAAAATTCACTACTACACCTTACAATACCAGCAGAGCGGTATTTGTAGGTACAGATGCCAGCAATGCAAATAGAGTACAGCTAAAAATTATTTACGGTACAAAATAAATTTAAAAATCACTTTATATAATATGTGTGGAATTGTAGGATACACAGGTTTTCAGGACGCTTACGATATTGTAATCAACGGTCTTAGAAGACTCGAGTACAGAGGATATGACAGTGCCGGAATTGTTCTGGAAAATACCAATAATAAACTGGAAGTCGAAAAAACCAAGGGGAAAGTAGACGACCTTGTAGAGATCTCCGGTCAATTGAAGGGGACCGCAAAAATAGGAATGGGACATACGCGCTGGGCAACCCACGGGGTACCTAGCGACAGGAATTCCCATCCGCATTTGTCTAATAACGGCAAAATTGCCATTATTCATAACGGGATCATCGAGAATTATGATACCATCAAAACCATGCTTACGGAAAAAGGATTCAGCTTTAAATCTGAAACCGATACCGAAGTCTTGGTCAATCTGATCCAGTATTTTATGGATCTGAATGTGGAAATGGATTTTCCTACAGCAGTTCGGTATGCACTGAATGAAGTATATGGTGCTTATGCCATTACGGTAATGCATGAAGAATATCCCGGCGTTTTGGTGGTAGGAAGATTAGGATCTCCGTTGGCCATCGGAATCGGCGAAAAAGAATATTTCATTGCTTCGGATGCTTCCCCGTTCGTAGAATTTACAAAAGAAGCCATTTACCTGGAAGAAGGCCATATGGCAACAATCTCCCTGGAAAACGGCGTAGATATCAGAACCATTACTGAAAACTCTAAAATTGAGCCTGAAATTCAGAAGCTTAAGTTAAGCCTGGAGCAGATAGAAAAAGGGGGGTACGAACATTTCATGCTGAAAGAAATCTTCGAACAGCCTAAATCTGTACAGGATACGATGAGAGGAAGGCTTCTTGTAGATGAAGGAGTCATCAAAATGGCAGGGATCTGGGACCACATGGAAAAATTCAGAAATGCCAACCGGATTATCATTATCGCCTGTGGAACTTCATGGCATGCCGGTCTTATCGGTGAATACTTAATCGAAGAATATGCAAGGATTCCGGTAGAAGTGGAATACGCTTCGGAATTCAGATACAGAAACCCGATTATTACCGATAAAGATGTGGTGATCGCGATTTCCCAATCGGGAGAGACGGCCGATACCATGGCTGCTTTAAAGCTGGCGAAAGAGAGAGGAGCATTCATCTACGGTATTTGCAACGTCGTGGATTCCTCAATCGCAAGGATCACGGATGCAGGATCCTATACACATGCCGGTCCTGAAATCGGGGTGGCTTCCACAAAAGCATTTACGGCACAGCTGACCATTCTTTCCCTGATTGCATTAAAATTAGGAAAGCATAACGGAAATCTGGGAAATGCCGATTTCATGAGCCTTATTGCGGAACTGGATGCAATGCCTAAGAAAATCGAAGATGTACTGACTGCTACCCATGAGCTGGTGCAGCACATCGCTAAGGATTTTGTAAAGGCAACCAATTTCCTGTATCTGGGTAGAGGATACAATTATCCTGCGGCCCTGGAAGGTGCTTTAAAACTAAAAGAAATCTCTTATATTCATGCTGAAGGATATCCGGCTGCCGAAATGAAGCACGGCCCGATTGCATTGATCGATGAAAATATGCCGATTGTGATCATTGCACCTAAAAAAGGGCATTATGATAAAATCGTAAGCAATGTTCAGGAGATCAAAGCCAGAAAAGGGAAAGTAATTGCTGTTGTAAACAGGGGAGATGTTCAGGTAAGTGCAATGGCGGATTACGTTATTGAAATTCCTGAGACCTCAGAATGTTTCTCACCGATTGTTGCATCTGTACCACTTCAACTCCTTGCTTATTATATTGCGGTGTACAGGGGAGCGAATGTGGATCAGCCGAGAAACCTTGCAAAATCGGTAACGGTGGAGTAAAACTTATGGGGAAATAAAATAAATTTAGATTTATTCCGTTATTTCAAAAAAAACCTTAAAAGTTTCTTAAAAAAATTATATATTTACGGCTTAATTATAAAAATTAACATGAAAAGGATATTTCTTTTATTATTGTCTGCGTCGGTAGCATCGGTATCTTGTTCAGGTGGGGGAGCCTCTTCAGTAGGTAAACCGGGAACAAAAGGAGAATTGATACCTAGAGAAAAAACAAAATCATTTGTTGCAGAAAGACCATTTGGTATGGTTGCCATTCCTGCAGGATCATTTGTAGCCGGGTTAACGGATCAGGATTTCACAGATAGTCCTGAGAAAGCTCAAGCTAAAACCGTTACGGTTTCTTCTTTCTTCATGGATGAATCGGAAACTACGAATGCAGAATACAGGGTATTTATCAACTATGTAAGAGATTCTATCGCTAGAACTTTACTTGCTGAAGCCGCCGGAGAAGGGGGTGAAGGTAAAGGTAGAGGAACAAACATCGGAGATTATGCATACCTTGCTCAAAAAGAAGAAAATTTAACACCTTATCAGGAATATTTAGAAGGACAGGGCGGTGGAAACGAAGGAAACTTCGACCCGACCAAAAAACTTGACTGGAAAGTTCCATTGCACTGGAATACTTCCAAATATCCTGACGTAGAATACGCAGAAGTGTTAGAGTCTATGTACTTACCGGCTTCATCAAGAGTAAGTAATGAAAGAATCCTTGACGTTAGTAAACTTAAATATACTTACAGATGGGGGGATATGGATGCCGCTTTAGCTGAAAGAGAAAGAGGCGTAAACTACCTTAGAAGCGAAAGCATCGCCGTATACCCTGATACCACAGTTTGGGTGAAAGATTTCCACTTTGCTTACAACGAGCCATTGTTCGAACAGTATTTCTGGCACAAAGCCTACAAAGACTATCCTGTAGTCGGCGTAACCTGGGATCAGGCAAGAGCTTACTGTAACTTCAGAACAAAACTGAAATCTGATTATAACGAAAGCTTAAAAAGAAGAAAGCAAAAACCGTTGATCTTCAGACTTCCTACAGAAATCGAGTGGGAATATGCAGCAAGAGGCGGAATGCAAAATGCTACTTACCCTTGGGGAGGTCCTTACTTAATGGACGACAGAGGTTGCTACTTGGCTAACTTCAAACCGAAGAGAGGTAATTACATGGAAGACGACAAAAAAGGTACTTATACATATACTGCTCCAGTAAAGAAATTTAAGAAGAATGGATACGGGTTATTTGATATGGCTGGAAACGTTTCTGAATGGACAGAATCTGCTTACAACAACTCATCATACGGGTTCGCATCTACATTAAACCCTTCTACCAAAGATAAGGTCGATACTAAAAAATCCGTAAGAGGAGGTTCTTGGAAAGATGTAGGATACATGCTGATGAACGGCGCAAGAGATTGGGAAAGAAAAGATTCAGCGAGAAGCTATATCGGATTCAGAACCGTACAGGATATTCCTGAAGCTGCTGTTAAACCAAGAAAAGTTAACAGATAAGATTTCATTAAACACTATTCTATAACAATTTTATTTAACATTAAAAAAAACTAACTTATATGTTTAAGACTAAAGATGCTTGGATGAATTTCTTCTATTCATTCGGTGCTGCAATTGTAATTCTTGGAGCTTGGCTTAAAATTACCCACATCACTTTAGGACCGATCAATGGTAACATTGCTCTTACCGTGGGACTTATCACAGAAGCGATCATCTTCATTATCTTCGCTTTCGACCCGCCGAAATCTGAGGAGTCTTATGCGTGGGAAAATGTTTATCCTGAACTATTGGATAAGCATGCAAATCCTAATCCATTACATTCTAATACCTCTAAAAACAATGCAGCTCAATTTGCTGAATTGGAAAATTCACTTTCTACTAAATTGGACAAAATGCTTCAGGATGCGAAACTTGATGTTCAGTTATTCGAAAGATTAAGAACAGGAATCGATAAATTCTCAAGCTCAGTAGATCAGATCAATCAGACGGTTGATGTATCCGCTTCTACTCATAAATATAATGAGCAGCTAAACAAAGCAGCTCAGCACATGGAAAGCATGAACGCTTTATATGCGATGCAGATGGAAAGCACAAAGAAACAATCTGAGTTTGCTCACAAATATGTAGCAGATATGCAGAAATCTGCTGAACAATCTGAAAAATTCAATCAGGAACTACAAGGTTTAACTTCAAACTTAAACAACTTAAACAGAGTTTACGGTGGTATGTTAACTGCTATGAAATCTTAATTTTCCAAAACCATTTTTAATTTAACTACTTAATAAAAAAACAAAGAAAAGAGAATGGCAGCAGGAAAACAGACACCTCGTCAGAAGATGATCAACCTGATGTATTTGGTGTTCATCGCTATGATGGCCCTAAATATTGATGCAGAAATCATCAGGTCATATTATGACTCTACCAAAGCGCTAAATGAAACTAGAACGTTAACGGAAAGAAAGAACGAAAGAATATTTGAGAAAACCCTTGAGGCAAAAGCTCAGCAGGTACCGGATACCTATGCGCAGCCTTGGGCTCAGTATCAGGTTCTTAGAGACAAGATTAACGTTTTGGTAAAATCTGCGCAGGGTATTAAGGATGAGCTTAAAAAGAAATCCGAATTCCATGATAAAGATGCTCAGGGAAAAGATGTTGATGTAAGTGAAAACTTCGCAGCATTAAATAACAATGAAGCCACTACGGAATACTTCTTTAAAGAAGGTGATGAGAATACGCCTTCTAAAGGAGCTTTGGATTTAAAATCTAAAATTGATGATGTAAGAAATTATATCAATTCAACTTTTGGAAATAATGCTCAATTAAAAGACTTGGTAGACAGAGCCAACAAGTCGTTGATCGCAGAATATCCTAAAGGAAAATCTCCGAACGATAAAACGTGGTTCCAGAATAAATTCTATCACCAGCCGTTAATCGCAGCGATTTCAAACCTGGAGATTATTCAGAATGACGCCAGAAACGTACAATCTGACGCCTTGGCATTAATGCTTCAGGAAAAAGTAGATGCAAGCATCAAATTTACAAGCTATGAAGCGATCGTTTCAGCCCCTGTTGATGTTGTAGCTGGAAAACCGGCTGAAGCTGTTGTCATGTTAGGAAACTACTCAAACAGTAACAAAATCAGCATTTCCGGTGTAAGCAGACAGGAAAACGGAAAAGGATACGCTTCATTGAATACAGGCGGAATCGGACAGAAAACGTTCAGCGGTAATATTACATTGACGGACGCAACTGGTAAGGCACAGAACTTCCCGTTCACACATACGTATAACGTAATCGCAGGGCCGCAGGAAGTGAAGCTTCAGAAAGGATTACTATTATCTCCTGATAAAATGAATGTAGTTTATAGAGGTTTGGAGAACCCATTATCAGGATCTATTCTAGGAGCTGATAATTCTAAGCTATCTTTATCAGCACCTGGTGCTGTAGTAAAAAGTGCAGGACCTGGTAAATGGAATGTTATCCCTTCAAGTGGTAATGTTTTAAAACTTACCTTGTCAGGTACCGATCCTTCTGGCAAAACTGTTTCTCAGGTATTTGAATACAGAATCAAGAATGTTCCTGCTCCTCAAGGGCAAATGAGAGGTCAGACAGTATTGAATGTCCCAGCTAGCTCAATCCCGAATCAAACTGTTCAGGCAGCTATCCCTGATTTTGATTTCCCGGTTTCATTTACTGTAAATCAATTTATGGTTAAGGTTCCTGGTAGAGCAGCATTACTGATTAAAGGTAATAGCTTGGATGAAGCTGCTGGTTTAGTTAAAAACCTGAGAGCTGGAGATGTAGTATATGTCTTCGACATTAAAGCTACTGCTACAGGATTAGGAAGTCAGACGTTGAAAAATATATCACCCGTTGTAATCAACGTTCAGTAATTTTAATAAGATAAAAAAATATTATGAAAAAATATATTAGCAGTCTTTTAGTATTAGTTTCGGGTTTTGCTTTATCCCAAACTATTCTGAACGCTTCTTCTCCGGAAGAGTTTAGACAGATGAGAGCTGAAAACAAGCAAAAAGTTGGTGATAGTATTGTTGACAAAACTGTAAAGCCTTTGGAATACGGATTTGTTGATGAGAAGGATATTATAAAAAGTATGATTGTTTGGGAAATCATTGATATGAATGACAAAGTAAATCAGCCTTTTTATTATGATAATCCGGATGGTCTTGCTTCAAGACAGACGAGATCTCTTTATCAATTGTTACTTGATGCTGCCACAAGCGGAAAAATTGCTGAGGTTTATGACGATGAAAACTTTGTTACCAAATTGAGTCCGGAAGGAATTCAGAAAAGATTAGAAAGTGTAAGAATTGCTGATGCGGCAATTGATATCCTAAATTCAGGTAGACCATTAACAGAGCAGGAGAAAAAAGAATACACCGATATCTTTAAGACAACTACTGAAAAAGTAAAAGTTCTTAAAATAATGGGGATGTGGTTCATTGATAAAAGAGACGGCCAGATGAAGTACAGACCGTTAGGTATTGCTGCAATGGGGCCGGATCCGGCTGTACAGGGCAGAACAGGCCCAGACGGACAACCTTTGGCAGGTGCTGACGAACTTATTGATTTGTTCTGGATCTATTATCCAAGCGCGAGAGATATTTTAGCAAATAATTATGTTTATAATAGAAAAAATTCGTCTGCAGATTTATCTTTTGATGATTTAATTAATGCCAGGAGATTCTCTTCCGTGATTTATAAGTCTTCTTCAGGGATGGGTGACGGTGTTATTGACGATTATATTCCGAATGATGCTGATGCACAGATTGAGGAAAGCGACAGAATCAAGGCGCAGATCCTTAAAATGGAAAACGAAATGTGGAATTATTAAGATTTCACTTGGCAAGTATAGAAAACCTGAGTATTTTTACTCAGGTTTTTTTATTATGAATACGGTAGATTACATCATCATTGGAGATGGATACGCAGGGCTCTTCTTTGCCCATCAGCTGATCAGGAACAACAAATCTTTTGTTTTGTTTTCGGAAGGAAGAAAAAGTGCTTCGCAGGTTTCTGCGGGAATTATTAATCCGGTTGTCCTGAAGAAATTCACTACTTTCTGGAAGGCGCAGGAACAGATCAACTTCCTGAAAAGTTCATTGCAGGAGATCGAGAAGTATACCGGCGAAAATTATCTGGTTGATGCGCCCATCCATCGGATTTTCCATGATGAGAACGAACAGAAGCTCTGGCTTAAAAAATCAGAAAATGAAGAGTTAAATCATTTTTTAGATAAAAATTTCGATCGCTTAGAAGCGGTAAAAAACGACTTTCTTACCGGAAAGGTCAATCAGTCTGCCAGGCTCAATGTTAACGGTTTCTTTATAGGTTTATTTGATTTTTTTAAAAGTCAAGGTTTTCTTGTGAAGGAAAAATTCAATTATCAGGAATTGAACATTGAAAAATCAGAATATAAGAATCTTCGGTTCAAAAATATCCTGTTTTGTGAGGGAATGGGCGTAACACAAAATCCGTTCTTCTCCGATATTCCCGTAAACCCGAATAAGGGACACCACATCAAAGTAAAACTTTCTCAGAAGATTCCCGGAAACATCACCATTAAGAAAAAACATTTTTTATTTCCCGTAAATGAAGAACTTTATTTTTACGGCGGTACTTACGACCGCGAGCAGTTGCATGATCAGATAGATGATTCTGCCGTAGAACAACTGAAAAGAGGGTTATCCGAAATTTATTCCTCAGGCTTTGAAATTGCGGACGTCAACGTCGGGTTCAGGCCTACGGTAAAAGACAGAAGGCCGATCATCGGCAGACATCCTGAGCATAAGAATTTGTACGTATTCAATGGCCTTGGTGCACGTGGGATTTTAAACGGATGTTACTTTTCCAAAAGCCTCTATGATTTTATAGAAGAGGGGATGCCTTTACCGTCAGAAGTTTCTCTGGATCGTTTTAAATAAAGTGATCGATCAATTTATTTTAATAGTTAAAGAAACTGGAAACAAGAAAGCAGAGTATGAATCATGAATTTAAGAGCCTGTTTAAATTTTAATTCAGCAAATTTTCCGTGATTTCTCTTAATTTTCTGAATTAAATAAACTTTGTCTATTCTTCACTTTAATATAATGATATCAATTGATTTAATTGAATATCGCCGGGCAACCGACACATTATTTTTTTTAGCTAAATACCTTAAATTCTCCTATGTTTGCAAAAGTATAAAATAGAATAACTTGTATGTTTACATTTGCATGATAAAGTGAATAAAACTGAGAGTTAGATTAAATTCTAAATAGTTCATAGAAACATATTCTT